>OMCT01000016.1_pt1 | contig 118627 bp, 101 predicted proteins | sample 1674301 | NCBI WGS metagenome assembly OMCT01 (sample SAMEA103958158, study PRJEB25191) | human gut metagenome
GTCTATGATCTTTGGATAACATGATTATATTGCCACGGACTTATGCAACTGTGCCGTGAAACATTTATTTTTTACGTTGCTATCAGAGTTAGCAAGGAAAGCAGGCAAGCAAGGAATTACCGAATTATTTCACCTTGGCACAGAAAAGTTTTTTGGATGATGTCAGACGAAAAAGTTTTTGAAATAATTCAGGTAATAAGGCACTGGTACTTGATACAATGCGGCTTGCACTAACTTTGCGACGGAAAAAGTAAGTGTGTCTGCTTCGTCCAAAATAAGAAGTGGAGAAAAGTGCAGAAAATCAAATAGTCGGTGTTAGGTAAAGGAAACAGGTATCTATATCAGATAAACAAGCGATGCACAAACATCGTGTCCATAGCCGTTGAAGGATGGTCGGAAACTGAGCAACAGCATGAAGAGCTTGGGGGATGCAAATACGATGAAAAAGACGGAGAACGCACAAGGAAGGGACCATGAGGAAGGCACACCTGGGGATTAGGATGTCAAGAGTAAACGCAATACGGTTCTCGCAACGATTCACAGAAGCTAAAGAAAGAAGTAATTCAGCAAGGAGAAAAAGAAGGACTGACCCTGCCGTCAATGAGCAGACATCGGGCTCAACTTATGGCACGTAAGTTTAAGTTTAGAATTACCCATGTATATATACATGCTTTCAACACAATGAAAAGTCCGCCACAGGCTATTCCTGATGGCGGACGAGAACTCGAATTTTTCGTTTATTCAGAGACGAATGAATAGACTACATTAAAACAGGATTCAGACACCTTCATGGTGGTAATGACCATAGACCTGTCCTCGGTGGTGAAACAGTATTGGTAGGATGTTTCATCGGATGCAGATACGAGGGTGTAGTGTTTCTTCAGATAGTCTATTATCAGACGGCTGTTGGAGATAAGTTCCGTATCAATGACTGAATACAGGGTGCTGTCGCTTCGCAAGAAACTATAGAGAATAGCCTCGTTGCCATTACCCGTCTTATATGCCAACTGAAAACTATCAGCGGTCTTGTTCTCTGCCTCGAAATGGTAACGCATCATTGTACCACTCATGTAAGTTGTTACTTCATCCAAGGACGCACCTTTGATGTGATACGGCTCAACCCATACTTTGAGCTCGGATGATGGTTTTTCAGTTTCTTCGATAATGTCATTATCACCACAAGAGGTAAACACTGTTGCCACCAACAATGACAGGATGGCGGTTAGGAAATACTTTTTCATTGTCTTTTTATTTTATTGGTTACTAATATTTTGAACTATGTTCTCACGTCCACACATATATATGTATTCATGTCTATATGTATTCATGTCCACATGTGTACACGTCCACACATATACATGGCTACTTATCCACATGGCTACATCACCTCATGAATTTCTTTCGACCTAATTTTCTTCACCTTTCCATGCTTGGACTCATAAGCCTCTATACCTTGTTTCATGACATATTCCATAAAGGAACGAATAGTAAACCCTTCTTTGTGGGCAATGGCTTGCACCTTGTCCACAAGGGCTTTTGAGCATATAAAGGAGAAGTGCCGCCAAGTGTCATCAGGCTTTTCCTTGGTTGTAGCTTTCGCTGAAGGTGCTGGAGCGTCATTCGCTGGTAAAGGAGCAGCCGGCTCCTCATACCTGTCCTGCGGCTTGATGGCAGCATTTCCCAAGATATTGCCAAGCAGGATGTCCATATTCTTCTTTCCCATGGTCTTTATTGATTACGTGAAATAATCTCTTTCGTCAACGCAAGGTAGTCTTTGGCTCCATTGGAGTTAGGGTCGTACTCGAAGATGCTTTTTCCGCTTCCTGCCGACTCGGCGAGGGCAATGTTCTCACGGATTCGGGTCTTCATGGTGATGCTTTCGTAGCGTGACTTTACGGCTTGCTCAACTACCTTGTTCAGTTTTCGATGGTTGAAGCGGGCTATGAACACACCTCCCAGGCGAAGAGAGGGCTTCACTCTTTGGAGATTGGTCACAAAAGCATCAAGCATCCTCATTCCTTTGAGCGGAAGCAGCTCAGGAGTCATTGGCACGATGATTTCATCGGCTGCAAGAAAGGCATTCGTGGTGACGATGCCCAATGAAGGTGGGCAGTCGATGAGGATGTAGTCATAGTCCTGTCTGATTGGGTCAAGAAGCCTACTGAGCAGCTGTTCTCTTGCCAGGAGATTGGTTAGGGCAATCTCTGCACTCGCCATTTCAAGTGACGATGGCACAAGGTCGAGATTGTCCCGGATATGCTTCACTGGCAATGGTGCTCCATCTACGAGAGCATCAAAGATGCTGGTCTCAATGTCATCCTCGTTAGGGATGAAATACAAGGTGAGATTTGCCTGTCCATCGAGGTCGATGAGCAGGACTTTCTTTCCCATTTGCGCCATGCAAGCCCCGATAGAGGCTGTGGAAGTGGTCTTTGATACCCCTCCTTTGTGATTGGCGAACGTAATGATTTTCTGTTTCATACTTATTTGTATATATGTATCAATGTTTACATGTACTCATGTACACATGAAATGAAAAGATGCATGATTATCGATGCATAGCCATAAGGCAGTCATTAAGATCATTGTAATCTCTATAGCGATATGACTCATCAATAACCTTACTGCCGTAAACATTCATAATTGACTTTGTGGCATTCTTGCCTGCGTCATCATTATCAAGATAACAGTGAATGGCCTTATATTTTTCCAAAAGAGGAATGAGTATTTTGATTTCACCAACTCCGTTGAGTACAAAGTAGTCAAATGAGCCATTGATGGAAATGCCGTTGTCTTGAATTTCTGCTTGCATCGTAAGAAAAGAAAGCAAATCAAAGAATCCCTCAAAAACGCAGCATTGCTGTTGAGATGATCCGTCTGCATAAATTACAGAGATACTCTTCTTTCCAATACAACGCTTGCAGAATACATTGCGTGCTTCCATACCATTAGCTACATTCTTGAATGCGATGGCATAGTATCTTCTGCCCCGAAAAGTATAGTGAACCTCTTTACAGAATTGTTGAGCGATTCTATAACTGATACGTCTCTTGAAAATATAATCGGTTAAAGCTGGATGCGTCAGAGGTACAATCATTTCCACAAATGTCTCTTGGTTTATGTTATCAGAAAATTCCTTTCTTTTTCCTTCTAACCATTGACGTTTGTTTTCCTCTTCTCTTAGCACAGCGTTATAATCTTTACTGTATAGCAGTTTCTTTTCTTCAATTTGCCTTTGAAGAAATGAAAGAACTTGATGTTCAGACCACGCAGGATGCAGACGTTCAACAAGGTTGATGAGATTACCGCCAATGCCGCTTCCAAAATCATACCATAGGTTTTCTTTGATATTAACAGCAAATGAAGGGCTATTTTCTGGGCGGAGTGGGGAGCAATAGAAAATACTCTTGCCTTTTCTGACACCATCCCCATAATCATTCTCTTTCATCCATTGGTAAATACTTACAGATTTAATTTCTTCAATAGTCATGTTACATTGAGTATAAGTAATTGTACACGTGATTGCAGGTGTATGCGCGCGCGTATGTAATATATATACCTTTTAAACTTAAACCTAAACTTTCTTGCTTTCTTCAGTGCTTGGATTTACAAAACCATCTGATTTATAAATATATGCATCATCTTGCTTCACAATAATACCTTTGCCTGAAAGAAGTTTAAGTAAGTCCTTGATTCCATTTGTTCCACGCTTATAACCTGCGTCCTCATATGCACGTGAGACCATTTCAACCAAATCACTGTATCGTGTAGGAGAGTTGTTCTTGAAAGCCTTGCTCAATATCTCCTGATGTACTTCGTTATCCAGGCTCACAAGAGACTTCTCCCTGCGTTTTACAACAGTCACAGAAATGCCATTGTCAAGAACAGGTAACTTGTTGTCATCAATATGGAATGCAAAGGTGCTGAACTCTTTATCTCTCATGTGCATAGGTCTAACCTCACTGATACTGTTATTTTGTAGGTTCTTACTGATAATCAGTACTGTTTCTGCCTTATTTTCAAGTTCAGTACCTATGTGTCCACGTGGATTGTTATCGTTCTTGTTTAAGTGGAGTACAGTATGGATATGAAGGTCATACACACTTGTCCATGCCATGAGAACGGTCATCACATCCGTGGCTTCTTTACCATTGTTTATGTCATACATCAGATCTCTGAGTCCGTCGATGATTACAAGACCGACCTCTTGGTGCTTTCTCAAAGCATAATCAATGAGAGCGATACGAAGTTTCGGCGTGTATTCACGCAACCCCCAAAACAGAAGGCGTGGGTCATCCTTCTTGACAGAAAGCCCTGACAGTTTATAGATTCGCTCCAGAACATTATGGCAATGATATTTGCTCTGTTCCGTATCGAAATAGAGAATCTTCCGTTTCCCCTCAGGAAGGCACGCCCGGTAGTTAAGCACTGTAGTATTTGTAACTGCAGCTGCTACCATTGCAGAGATGTTGAATGTTTTTTTACTTTTTGCCTTACCTGTTGAAGCACTGAAATTTCCAAACGTGGCAATGGTACAGTCTCCAACGAAGAGAATTTTGGGAGGTATTGTAACCTTGTCTGTTGCTTTGATTTCACCTTTTGATAGATAGGACTCCAACTCTTCATCACTGAAATCGTCCTTCTCTAACATTGAAACTTCCAGTGACTTATGTTCAAGATTCGATTTCTGAACTAATTGCACTGGTTTATCTTCTCTTTTTTCCATCTTGATTTTGCTTTTTTTTATTTGTCTCAATGTCCTTTACGGATATTGCACACCTGTCAAGCAACTCCACCAAACGAGAGTCTGGAAGGTTGGTACCATCAATGCTGTTCTTCTTTGACCGCTTCTTCATCTTTACTTGATTCTATTGATTCCATGTTTACGGACAGGTTGGATAACTCCTTGTCATTTACCTTGTTCCTCTTAATCCACGCTATTAGCTCTTTCTTCTCAAAGAAAATCATTTTACCACGTGGCTTAAAATGAGGTATTTCACCACTACAAGTGAGCTTGTAAAGAAGACTCTTAGATATGTCAAGGTATTGGCACACATCCTTCATGTTAAGGATTTCCTTTGTGGTGTAAATCGCATCTTCTAACGATTTCAACTTTTCGTTCACCACACCTGGATCCACAGTCTTCAACTCTTTTATTTGCATTTCCAAGAATTCTATTCGTCTTGAAAGTTGCTCGATGTCTTTTTTCGCCATTTCTTTAATTGTTTTGAGTGATACAATAGAGGGAGCCACCCTCGTTGTGAATCGATTCGGATGCAAAGGTATATTGATAGTGATGCTTTATGGGATTATGTTACTATATAGGAGAAATTATATAGTAACTATATAGCCACTTTCGTTTCATGTGGTTGGATTCCTATGTCTTTTCATCACTTATTTGCATCTGAATATATCATACTAATAGAAAACTGTAATATAATAAGGGTATATATTACTTTATGACATCAGTGCGAATAGGCTGCACCATGATTGTATAACTTTGCACTAATTTGCCCAAATATGCATGAGAAAAGAAAGAAAACATTATTATACAGTACTATGGCATACGTTTGTGTGGCATGTATTATTCTTAATATAAACTTAACACAAAAAGAAAATGAAGCAGTTAAAAAACAACTTCGTTCTCTCTCTTTTTGTGTCCATGCTATCCAAGCTGTACAAAGAAAGAAGAGAAAGACTTGCCTGAGAATGAACTTTGGCAACTCTATCGTGCTGCTTATGAGCAGTACCAGTGTGAAATCCTCAAAGGAGAGAAGAACTACTCTCGTTTTGTGAATGATTTCTTTGCATACCATCTTCCTACATCGTGTACACGTGAAGAGCAAATGCGACTTCATGTGATGCACGTCTTTAGCATCAAGGAACTCCTTGAAGAACGTCGAGACCTTGTCAATTTCTTCTTTTCAAAAGGAAGTTTTGATGAGGAAGACTATCATCAGATGGAGCATCTGTTTAACACTGGCAGCAGCATCGAGCCAGAAAGAGAGAGTCTTGCCAATTTCTCAGAGAAGCAGATCAGTCTCATCACGGATTTTGTCAACACTACAAAACTCTTCAGACAGGATGTCTCAGAGAATGACATGGCAAATCTATTCAAATGCAAACTGAACGCACCATTGCAAGCAAATGTCAATAGACATGTCGCACTATTCTTCGGTGCTCTTAGGCAATATGGCTTATTGCCTTTCTCATGGCAGATGATTATTGAGGAGAACAGGCTGATTTCTTCATCAGCCAATAACCAGCCACTTCGTGCCAGTCATCTCAGATGCGGGTTGTCACAGGCAAAGAATGTCAAACTCGCAAAGGAAAAGTCTTCCTTGAACAAGATGGAAGATATTGGCTTTGAAGCCACATGCAATGCTTTTGTAAAGAAGTTGAAAGAAAGTATCTAAGATGCAAGAAAGATAAGCAAATATGATATGTTCAGCGATATAACAACTATATTCCAGTACCTATATAGTTGATATTATTATTCTTATGATTCTGAGGGGCTACCTTTGCAATCGAATCGATTTAGATACGGAGGTAGCCTCTCCATTTACGTAATCATAAGCACATAGACAATGAACAATAATACAGAAATAATATTCTCGGATAAAACGGTCACTTACGACCAGTTTGTCACAGATCTTGCAACAAGGATTGCATTGAAGATACATCAAGTAGAAAAAGGTCAGCTTGAAATCAGCCAGGCCAAAGCGTTCAAGATGTTTGGTAGGGCAGATGTTGAACGGTGGATTAGGAATGGTAAGTTAAAGCCGTGTAGGGTGTCACCAGGCAAGAAACGCTACAGGTTGATAGATCTACAGAAACTCGCAAACATTCAGCAGAATTACATTCTGTAGCCAGGTTCGAGAAGTACATTAAAAAACTCAGATGCAGCACCATACTGTATCTGAGTTTTTTGTATAAGTATCAGTTAAAAGAGAAAACTGTTTTATGGAATCAGACGTTGATACATCTGAGTCAAGTTTTTATCAACATTGGTTATCTTGAACTGAACTCGAGCATTGTGAATATTCTTAGGTAGGATAGTCACAAGTTTGTCCATTACCTGATCAACATTAGAAAAGCCTGTATCTTCTATAGCACAAACCTGTTTACCCATAACAAAGGCTTCAGCACGGACATAGTTGTACTTTGATATTTTCTCAAATGACTTATCCTCTTTTTCGATGTACTTTGACTCGTGATCAGTGAAGAACACAAAATCGATTACCTTTTCGTTAAGAATCCACGCAGGAGTGAAATCTATCTTGACATATACTTTTGCCATTCTGTTGATAGAATGGTTGAGTCCAAAATCAACATCATTCATTGTTGCTCCACATTCGTTCTGGGCTATGGTTGCCCAACTATGTCTAAAGGCATAGAGCGATGCTCTGTAACCTGGCTCTACCTTTTCCCAAATCTGCTTAATGCCCGTATTGACGTTTGCACAGAAAGAATCAGATGTTGCTAAACGATCGTGGAAGTTAAACAACCATGGGGAACGTTCATCTTTTGTGAGATACTTCTCAAATGTTGGTTTCAAGAATGCTGGTACACGAACTTCAAAGTAACCTCTGTCAGAACGTGTCGACCTCATCTTCTGTCGTTCGTAGTGAAAGATGTTCCCATCGTACTGATCCTTCTTCGCATTAAAGATGTCCACAGCATTTAAGCCGCACATACAGAATGAAATCAATGCCACATCCTGACCAACTTCCATTAGTGGGTGAGTGAATTTACTTCTATCTGGAACGACATTGAAGAATGCACGCAATTTGCTTGCAGGAATGGCACGCTTCTCGGGCACATCACTTCTTGGGATAGTGACATTACTCCAAGGATTCTTCAGTTTAAGTATTCCTCGTTCTTCGTCATTGAATTCTCTTCTGGCAGCTTTGTACACCTCCCTCATACATACTGGATATTGTTCCTTGCTTCAAGTTGTGGTGGAAAGGGATTCTATCCATCGGTTAAGGAAAGCAGAAGTAAGACGTGAAAACATGATATTGTCTGTCCCTGCGAATCTTTCCATATGTTGCAGAGACCACTTATAGTTACGTGAAGTGCGTTCCTGTCCTCTTTTAATCAATTTCTCGATATGCGCTCTTGCGTAATCAGAGAAAGAAAGGTCTTTTCCATAGTCGGTCACATAAGTGAGTACTTCGTTTGCTGACCACGTAGAAGCATCAACTTGATTAAGCATATTATAAAACTTTTCTATCAAGATTGAAGTTTGCTGTATTACGAAGGGATCAATGATGTCTTTCTTGTCATCACTTAATCCCTTATCGTTTACCATCCATGATGTCCTAACGTAAGCGAACTGTCTGTTTTGAGTAATACGGATATATACATTGTACATTCCGTTTCTTGTCCTTGACTTTACAATTGCTTTTAATGTTGCCATGCTGAAAATTGTTATTTGGGGTTATTCAAATTGTGATAAAATACCTGTTTGCAGAGTTCTAAAATCTGGGAAACACCGAGATTTTTTTGGGAAACATCCAGTGTTTTTTGGGAAACAAATGAATGGCTTGGGAAACACGCTCCTGATTTTTGGGAAACATTTGCCCTGATTTTGGCCTCTTATTCTGCATTTGGAACAGGCAGAATATGCACAAAAAACTAAGGGCAAGTACCTGTTTCCCAGATACTTGCCCTTTATATAGCTAATTTTCAGCACGTTTCGATTATTCTTCGACGGCGGCCTGCGCGGCAGCCAAACGTGCGATAGGCACGCGGAATGGAGAGCATGAAGCATAGTTCATGCCTACCTTTGCGCAGAACTTAACAGATGAAGGCTCACCACCATGCTCACCGCAGATACCTGTGCGGAGATTAGGACGAGTAGCGCGACCATTCTCAACTGCCATCTTGATGAGCTGACCAACACCCTCCTGATCGAGAACCTGGAACGGGTCAACCTTCAGAATCTTCTTCTCCATGTATGCAGGGAGGAATGAAGCGATGTCGTCACGAGAATAACCGAATGTCATCTGTGTCAAGTCGTTAGTACCGAATGAGAAGTACTGAGCCTCTTCAGCAATCTTAGCAGCTGTAAGGGCAGCACGCGGAATCTCAATCATAGTACCAATCTCGAACTCAACCTCAACGCCATACTCTGCGAACACTTCCTTAGAAGTTGCGAGGATGATAGACTTCTGCTGCTTGAGCTCCTGAACAGTACCGATGAGCGGAACCATGATCTCAGGACGCGGGTTGAAACCTTCCTTCTTCAACTGGCATGCAGCACCGAGGATAGCACGAGTCTGCATAGCTGTGATTTCCGGGAATGTGATACCGAGACGGCAACCACGATGACCGAGCATTGGGTTGTTCTCTGCCAATGAGTTAACGCGCTTCTTTATTTCTGTAACGCTTACACCCATTTCCTTAGCCATAGTCTCCTGACCTGCCTTATCGTGCGGAACAAACTCGTGGAGAGGCGGATCGAGCAAGCGAATATTGACATGGCAACCATCCATAGCCTTGAGGATGCCATAGAAGTCAGCCTTCTGATATGGGAGGAGCTTAGCAAGAGCCTTCTCGCGACCCTCTACTGAATCAGCAAGAATCATCTCACGCATAGCAACGATCTTCTGATCATCGAAGAACATGTGCTCTGTACGTGTCAAACCGATACCCTTAGCGCCGAACTGGCGAGCCACCTTTGCGTCGTGAGGAGTATCAGCATTGGTACGGATTTCCATCTTTGTATACTTGTCGCAGAGATCCATCAACTCCTTGAAGTCGCCAGAAAGCTCAGCGGCCTTTGTCTCAATCTGACCTGCGTATACCTGACCTGTTGTACCGTTCAAAGAGATGTAGTCGCCCTCCTTGTAAACAACGCCTTCAATCTCTACAGTCTTTGTCTTGTAATCAACATTGATAGAGCCTGCGCCAGATACACAGCACTTACCCATACCACGAGCAACTACGGCTGCGTGAGATGTCATACCGCCACGAGCTGTAAGGATACCCTCAGCAGCAGACATACCAGCGAGGTCCTCTGGAGAGGTCTCGATACGAACCATGATTACTTTCTTGCCATCCTCATGCCACTCCTCAGCATCGTCAGCGTGGAATACGATCTGACCACAAGCAGCGCCAGGAGAAGCGGGGAGGCCCTGTGTGATAACCTTAGCTCTTGAGAGAGCCAACTTATCGAATACCGGGTGCAAGAGTTCGTCAAGCTTCTGCGGCTCACAGCGAAGAATAGCTGTCTTCTCATCGATCATACCCTCGTGGAGAAGGTCCATTGCGATCTTAACCATTGCAGTACCAGTACGCTTACCGTTACGTGTCTGGAGGAACCAAAGCTTGCCCTCCTGAACGGTGAACTCCATATCCTGCATATCGCGGTAGTGCTTTTCGAGCTTGTCCTGGAGAGCGTCAAGTTCCTTGTAGAGTTCAGGCATAGCTTCCTCCATAGAAGGATAGTTTGCTGCACGCTCTTCTTCAGAGATGCCAGCACGCTCAGCCCAGCGCTGTGAACCGATCTTTGTAATCTGCTGCGGTGTGCGGATACCAGCAACAACGTCCTCGCCCTGAGCGTTAATCAGGTATTCACCGTTGAAGAGGTTCTCACCATTACCGGCGTCACGGCTGAAGCAAACACCTGTAGCAGATGTCTCGCCCATGTTACCGAATACCATAGCCATAACAGAAACAGCTGTACCCCACTCGTCAGGAATTCCTTCCATCTTACGATAGAGAATAGCACGCTCGTTCATCCAGCTGCGGAACACAGCGCAGATAGCACCCCAAAGCTGCTCCTTCGGATCAGTTGGGAAGTCGCTACCAGTCTGCTCCTTGATAGCCTTCTTGAAGAGCTCAACGAGCTTCTTCAGCGACTCTACAGAGAGGTCCTTGTCAAGAACAACACCCTGCTCTTCCTTCACCTTCTCGATAATAGCCTCGAACGGATCGATATCCTCTTTGTTCTCAGGCTTCATGCCAAGAACAACGTCACCATACATCTGAACAAAACGGCGGTAGCTATCATATACGAAGTGTGGGTTGCCAGTCTTCTCTACCATACCCTCAGCAACCTCGTCATTCAAACCAAGGTTGAGGATGGTATCCATCATACCCGGCATAGAAGCACGAGCACCTGAACGTACAGAAACCAACAGAGGGTTCTTCGGATCGCCGAACTTGCAGTTCATCAGTTCCTCTGTGTGAGCAACAGCAGCATTCACTTCAGCTGTAAGAAGCTCAACGATCTTGTCCTGACCTACTTTATAATACTCGTTGCAAGTGTCAGTTGTGATTGTAAAACCAGGAGGCACCGGCACACCGATGTGGTTCATCTCGGCAAGGTTAGCACCCTTACCACCGAGTACCTCACGCATTGAAGCATTACCTTCGGCCTGTCCATTGCCGAAAGTATAAACTCTTTTTTCGCTCATAAATAGTAATTATATGTCTAAAACGTTAATATTTTTTCTTGATATTACATCATCTGCATTTGTCAAAGCAATCGTTTGCATATCTCATTTTATATATATGGGAACGTTTGCATTAACCAACTGCAAAGATAATCTCTATTTCGCAAAACTCCAAAATTTTTCAGCTAAATTTGCTATCTCTATATTGCATTTTATATTGTTCACGCCAACACAAAATTATCAATTTGCTTTTTTACAAACATAAATAGATTTAGGGACAAAATATCTTCATTTATTTGTTTGCAAAATGATAATCAAGCAAGCCTTCAAGCGGACTTTTTAATATTTTTCCCAACTCATAGCCTTGCAACATAGCCGCCTGCTCCAATTGCTTACGATAGAGAAAAGCAACACTTCCAACCGCATTTATAACCGGTTTTGCCTCCGAATAGTTTCTGATATTGCTAATTATGAAATTTTCAAAATTCCTAACAACAAGCGCCTCCAGAGATTCATCGTCGATATGTGGCAATATGAACTTGGAGAGCGAGGCAAGGAAACGATTTGGCATCGCCGAGTGGTACACTTTATTTATGATGTCAGCCTGACTTGTGTGATATTCATCAAAAAAAACATCACGCAGTTCTCGCGAAAGTGTACCTTTTAATATTCCATTAATAAAATTACGGCCAAGTACAGCTCCACTACCCTCATCCCCTAATATATAACCGAGAGCCGGTGTGTGCTCCTTAATGCCTTCGCCATCATAGTAGCATGAATTGGAGCCAGTACCTAAAATGCAAGCAATACCAGAATCGGTTCCACAAAGAGCACGTGCCGCCGCCAGCAAATCACTGTCAACATAGACAGAAGGCTTTTCGTCTACCGCCACACGCAATGCCTTTTCAACAGCCAATCGAAGTTCATGCGTGCAACCTGCCCCATAGAAGTATACTTCGTCCAAAGAGGCTAAATCAAGAGACTGCTGCTTTGCACGTGGCAACATCTGTTTCTGAACAACAGACAACATTTCATCGTAAGACTGTACGACGGGGTTGATGCCATCCGTATGTACAAGTACATAAACGTCTGACGAATCGGCAAAACACCAATCTGTCTTTGTACTTCCGCTATCCACAATCAATATCATCTTGAAACGAGTATATCTGATTATGCTATATACCTAAAATATATGAGAGCCAGAACAGCCAACATAACAATAGCTATCACGACTTTAATCATACAACTTGTTATTTTCTTAACAATAAGGAAGGCTATCACGGCAGCCAATATGCATAGAATATAATAATAAAAAGGAGTTTCCATTGTTCGCTTTTTTATTTTGTTTGTTTCAATTTGCAAAGTTACTAATTTTAATCTATAATCGTACACAATATTATAGTAATCATTTTTAGGTATTTCAAAAAATGTAGGTTATCAAGTTTGTTCTTTTTCATTTTTTATGTGTACTTTTGTGGCCTTGTTAGAAGTAATTAGCATTTACACCAAAAAGAAGGATAAAGAATATCTAAAGGTTATAGAAACAACATGAAGTTATCAGAATTAAAGACCGGCGAACGTGGAGTCATTGTGAAGGTCGTGGGACACGGAGGCTTTCGCAAACGTATCGTCGAGATGGGATTTATCAAGGGAAAAGTAGTAGACGTTTTGTTGAACGCTCCGCTACAAGACCCCGTGAAATATAAGATTATGGGCTACGAAGTGTCGCTACGCCGTTCTGAAGCCGAGATGATTGAAGTGATTTCTGTGGAAGAAGCTGCCGAAATCGAGAAGAACAAGCCTAAAGTATCGGAGCCTCTTGAGAAAGGAAGCGACGGTCTGAGCGACACACAGCTACGCGACGCGGCTATGAAGAAGCGCCGCACAATCAACGTCGCACTTGTCGGCAACCCGAATTGTGGAAAGACCTCACTGTTCAACTTTGCATCAGGAGCACACGAGCGTGTCGGCAACTATTCTGGCGTTACTGTTGATGCAAAGACCGGACATGCTACGTTCGAAGGCTACGACTTCAACATCGTAGACCTTCCTGGCACCTACTCACTTTCAGCCTACTCACCCGAGGAACTTTATGTACGCAAGGAGATAATCGAGCACACGCCAGATGTTGTAATCAATGTTATTGACGCAAGCAACATCGAGCGCAACCTCTACCTCACCACGCAGCTCATAGATATGCACCTGCGCATGGTGTGCGCCTTGAACATGTTCGACGAAACCGAAAAACGCGGCGACAATGTCGACTATGCAAAGCTCGGCGAACTCTTTGGCGTGCCGATGATCCCGACAACGTTCACAACGGGCAGAGGTGTCGAGCTGCTCTTCCACATTATTATCAATATGTATGAGGGACTCGACTTTCTTGACGACAAAGGCAACCTTGACCCTGAAGTGGCAGAAGGCATTCGCCAATGGCATGAACAATATCAAAAAACGGAGAAAGAGGAGACGGAGCACGAAGAAGACTTTGCAAGCGGTGTCAAACCCAAACATAACGTTTTCCGACACATCCATATCAACCACGGACCATACGTAGAAGAAGGCATCGAGGCAATACAGACAGTTCTTAAACAAGAGAACGACTTGCGCCACCGCTATTCTACACGCTATCTCGCAATAAAACTCCTTGAAAAGGACAAAGAGACCGAACAGCTTATCGTTTCGTCAACGAGTTGTGCTAAGGAAATATTCGCCGTACGCGACAAGGCTGTGGCTAATGTGCAGAACTATACCCACGACGACTGCGAAACAGTCATCATGGATGCCAAGTACGGCTTCATACATGGAGCGCTTCAAGAGGCCGGATACCAAACCGGCAACAAAAAAGACACATATCAGCTGACACACCTCATAGACCAGGTCATCACCAACCGATATGTAGGTTTCCCGATATTCATACTTATGATATGGATAATGTTCGAAGCCACGTTCTCTTTAGGTCAGTATCCTATGGGATGGATTGAGAGTGGCGTAGAATGGATAGGGTCAATAATAGCCGACAACATGGCAAGCGGTCCGCTTAAGGACATGCTTATCGACGGCGTTATCGGAGGCGTAGGCTCGGTAATCGTATTCCTGCCGCAGATTCTTATACTCTATTTCTTCATATCGTTCATGGAAGACAGCGGATACATGGCTCGTGCAGCATTCATCATGGACAAGCTGATGCACAAGATGGGACTGCACGGCAAATCGTTCATACCGCTTATCATGGGCTTCGGCTGCAATGTGCCTGCCGTAATGGCGACACGCACAATAGAAAGCCGCCGTTCGCGCCTTATAACGATGATGATATTGCCGCTCATGAGCTGCTCTGCACGATTCCCTATATATATAATGATTATAGGCACAATGTTTGCGCAGCAGTATCGTTCTACGGTGATGATGTCGCTCTACATCGTAGGCATTATAATGGCAATACTCATGAGCCGTCTTTTCAGCAAGACTTTCTTCAAAGGCGAAGACACACCGTTTGTAATGGAACTGCCACCCTACCGTTTCCCTACCGCTAAAGCCATAGGCAGACACACATGGCAGAAGGGCAAGGAATATCTCAAGAAGATGGGTGGAATCATTCTTGTTGCAAGCATTACGGTGTGGGCGTTGGGCTACTTCCCGCACAATGAGGAGTTGTCTCGCGAACAGCAGCAGGAGCAAAGCTATATCGGACGCATCGGTCACGCCATAGAACCAGTATTCCGCGCACAAGGCTTCGATTGGAAGCTCGACGTAGGTCTTATTTCGGGCGTTGGAGCCAAAGAGATTGTGGCTTCGTCAATGGGAATACTCTATCATACCGAGGATGCAGCAGAAGAAGGCAGCGAAGAGTCTTACAACAACTTGCGCCACCAGATGATAGCAGACGGCATCACACCGCTCACATCCTACTGCTTCCTACTGTTCGTGCTGCTCTACTTCCCCTGCATCGCTACAATAGCAGCAATAAAGGGCGAAACCGGTTCGTGGAAATGGGCAGGCTTTGCAGCTGTATATACAACGGCTTTGGCTTGGATTGTTTCCGCTGCGGCCTACCAAATGGGAGTATTATTCGGTCTATAAGAATAATGGAAATAATTTTTCCAATAGATGACAAACACTGTAAATCTATATTAAAAACATCAAGCAAAGGGCAAGTGTTTACTTAAATAATATTATTTCCTGTATATTATTTCAGTATAACACTTGCTTGTATTATAAATTAAGACTATCTTTGCAACGTGTTTTTCATGGTATTAGATTATTAAGGTTAAGAAAGCATAGGTTGTCGTGAGACAATCTATGTTTTTTTGTTTAAATAAAAAAGCGGATTAATTTATTTCTTAATCCGCTTTGTCAAACTACCATTAAATTTCACTATTGATTCTACCATATAGCTTATGGACGTCTCAGGAATTGCGAGAATGGAGAAGAAGTGAATGCCTTCATTGTCCACCCTATCAAAATACAAGTCGCTGAACACAGCCTGCTTCAGGAATTGTTCCGGCACCTCGTTCATAAACGCCTCTTTTCGCAAATCGCTTGAGTACAAGCGTCGGTTGCCGTTGTACACCGCAAGGTTCACTATATTGTCATAATAAACATTGTCTATCTCTACTCCATCGTCATTTACCGAAGGCTTTATAACCTTATATGTTGTAGGATTAATCTGTATGTAGCAATGATATTTCTCATTGTTGAAATAGATGACACTATCGCGCTTCACCACCTTCTTCTGATTGATATCAAGAACCGTCTTTGGCACGAAAGCATCCATATACGAAGCATCGTTAGTCTTGTAGAGCTTTACGCGCTCGCCGCTTTGATTTCTGAAGACGAAAACGTTAGGCGTCTGCTTCACAATAGTATATTTCGTGGTCTTACCGCCGATCAGCACAAACGAGTTGTCCTCAATGCGGAAATAAGTAGGCACACTTGTCGAATCGGGAAAGTAGACAGAGTCGCCCTTCACACGAAAAGCAACATCCTCACCATCCTCGTCAAGCCAAATGCCCTGCAGGTTCTTTTTTGCCGTTAAGTCCTCCGTTGGTTGCGCCGGCTTATCGTGCCGGTTTCCGCATGAACCAGCCATGGCGGCAAGCAACAAAACGAATAATGTTTTAGCTATATTATTATACATACTTATTACATGTTAATCTGCGCTGAAATTCAGCCATAACGTCTGCAAAGATAGTATATTTCAAATTAAAACCAAAACAATAAGCAGATTTTAATCTTTTCTATTCAATTTTTAATTATTTATATCAGAGTTATAATTAAAATTTAGTAAATTTGCAGAAATGAGAGATTTGGAGAAACATATAGCAAGGTTACTGTTGGACAATGATTGTGTCATTGTCCCAGGTTTTGGTGGGTTTATGGCTCATAGCATACCTGCAAAATACGACGAAGACACATGTCTCTTCACTCCCCCGATACGTATTGTGGGCTTCAATCCGCAGTTGACTATGAACGATTCGCTTCTCGCCCAGGAATATGTCAACACATACGACATCAGTTTCCCCGAAGCGCTGAAACAAATCGCTACAGATGTAGAGAGTCTGAAGCGTCGCATTGACGAAGAACGCATCTACGAGCTATTAGGAATCGGCAAATTCATTATCAACGACGATTCCTTATTGAAGTTCGTACCCGAAGAAACGGGAGTCATTACGCCCGCGCTCTACGGTCTTGATGCCATCACCGTTAAACCTATGGAGAAAGTCGTAGAACAAAAGAAGCCGGCTACAATATCGAAAGAAGCAACCGACAAGACAGACGACAAGGAAACGGCATCGTCAGAGACGCTGTCCGTAGAGATTCCTCTGCGCTACATAAAGCATATAGCAGCAGCATGCATTGCCATCGTATTCATGCTTACGATGCCTGCCAAGTTGGGCGATTCGAGCAAGCCGAATATCAACCAAAGCGCAATTAGCGCCAACTGGTTCTACGAGATTATGCCTAAGGACATAACAAGCGGCAAGCCCGACAAGCTGAGTGGAATAATCGAAGCGAAAGATTTAACAAACGCTGAAGCCAATGAGGCAAACGCAACTGATAGCAAGCAAGTTGCAGAAACTAACGACGAGGCAAACAACAAAATAGAAAGCAAAGCTAACGAAACTTATTTCAGCATCGTGTTGGCAAGCCGTGTGGCTAAGAAGAATGCGGAAGACTACGTAAGCAGACTTCATAAGAAAGGGCTTAAGGAAGCCGCTGTCTACACCGACAGCAATGGTCATACTAAGGTAATTTACCGAAAATTCAGCACAAGAGAGGAAGCCAACAAAGCGCGTAACACTCTGACAAACGATGTTGAATTTGAAGGATGTTGGATAACAGAAATTAAATAAATGAAAAGAGTAAGATGCCCTAAATGTGATAACTTCATCACATTCGACGAGAAGAAATACACCGAAGGCCAGTCGCTGGTGTTCCAGTGCCCCGATTGCGGCAAGCAGTTCGGCATACGCATAGGCGTATCCAAGCTGCGCAACACACAGAAAGAGGACGTTCCTGAAGACAACGTCGAAGATAGCGAGTGCGGCTACATCACCGTCATAGAGAACGTGTTCCACTACAAGCAGGTAATTCCGCTACACATGGGTGTGAACGTTATCGGACGATACATGAAGAACAGCGGCGTAAATTGTGCCATAGAGACTAACGACCCGAGCATCGATATAAACCATTGCTCCATCACAGTTAGCCGCGACAAGAAAGGCAACCTGAAATACGTTCTGAAGGACGGTCCAAGCTACACCGGCACATTCGTAGACAATGTGATTCTCGGCGACCGCGAGCAACGCGTGATTGAAGACGGAACGCTGTTCACAATCGGCGCAACAAGCGTCATACTGCACACAGACAACATTAAGGGATAAGCAGACAAGGTGCGGCTTTACATATTATATAAAGCACATATACCTTTACATTGCTGTCCGGCAAGACTCAAAAGAACATAAACAGAAAGCCCGAAGCCCTACAAAATAGGACTTCGGGCTTTCTTTAGTTACTGCGCAAAGGAGACATTATTACCACGCTGAGAAAACACAATTACCGCGCTTCGGCTATATTGTTACCTCATAGCGGTAACATCGTTACCAGACTATGGTAAACCCACAACTCTTGATAATCTCCTGCAAACGAACAAGACTATTACAGTCTGCGCTTAGACAGATTGGCCATCATAATCGCACTCAGACCTGCCGTCTCTGTGCGCAAACGGCTTCTGCCGAGCGATATCGACTCGTAGCCGTGATCCATGGCAAGCTTCACTTCGTCGATAGAGAAGTCACCCTCAGGGCCTACAAGCACCGTGACGGGCGTTTCGGCGTCAATCGTAGCGAGTACGTCGAACAAGTCCTTGCGATCTACTTCAGCATAACAATGAGCAATAAACTTACGGCCCTCGCGCTCTTTCGTAATGAAGTCCTTGAAGCTACACATCTCGTTTACGACCGGCTTGCATGCCTTGTGACTCTGCTTCATCGCCGAAACAACGATTCGCTCTACCCTATCCGTGCGCAACATCTTGCGTTCAGAGAATTTGCAATCGAGGAAACTTATCTCATCAAAGCCAATCTCCGTAGCCTTCTCAGCCATCCATTCTATGCGATCCATCATCTTTGTGGGCGCAATGGCAAGAGAGATACTGCCACGCCATTCGCGCTCATACGGCAGCGTTTCAAGAATGTTGTACAAGCAATGCTTGCCCGAAGCCACACTCACCTCGGCATCAAACAATCCGCCTTCGCCGTCTACAAGCACCATGCGGTCGCCACTTTGGAGGCGAAGCACCTTCACGGCGTGCTTCGCTTCCTCTTCGGGCAGTTCGCCAACGGTAGCGGCGTTGGGAACGTAAAAATATCTGATTTCTTTCATTTCTTAAGCCTTAACCTCTTTCTTTGTTCTGAACATAACAAGGAACAGCAGAGCAACGACAAGAGCGTAACCAGCGAAGATAAACCAGCATGTCTGCCAGTCGCCAAGCAGATAGCCGTCCTCAGTCCATTGACAATAGTGGTTGATAATCTGTCCGGCAAGCAATGTGCCGATTGTTGCGCCCAAACCGTTTGTCATAAGCATAAACAAACCCTGCGCAGAAGCCTTGACACTCTCGTCGCACTCTGCATTCACGAACAGGCCGCCAGAAACGTTGAAGAAGTCGAACGCTACGCCGTACACAACGCACGACAGCACGAAGAGCAGCACGCCTGGCATCATCGGATTGCCCAGTCCGAAGAATCCGAAACGGAGTACCCATGCGAACATGGCGATGAGCATAACCATCTTTATGCCATAACGGCGCAGGAAGAACGGAATGAGAAGAATGCACAACGCCTCAGCCACCTGGCTTATCGAGACAAGCAGCGTAGCATTGTTGGCTGCGAAAGAGTCTGCCATCTCAGGTATACCCTTAAAACTTGTGATGAACGGTGTTGCATATCCGTTTGTAACCTGCAGCGACATACCGAGCAAGCCCGAGAAAACAAAGAACAAAGCCATGCGCTTTGTCTTGAACAGCTTGAACGCATCAAGACCGAACGACTCGGCAAGCGTCTGAGCCTTCTTCGGTTGAAGCTTGCACTGCGGCAGAGTCATGCAATAAACGAAAAGCACGAAGCTCAGAACACCGGAAACAAGGAACTGAAGGTGGGTGTACTGGAACTTATTGGCATTGTCGGCAAGTGTCAGACCAAATGAACCGCCGTCCACGACGGCACAATTCACGAACCACATCGTTGCGATGAAACCGACAGTTCCGAATACGCGGATAGGCGGAAAGTCCTTAACGGTGTCAAGGTTATGGTTCGTAAGGATAGCGAACGCGGCGGTGTTCGACAACGCAAGCGTAGGCATATAGAAAGCCACACTAAGTGTGTACAATGTCATGAAGATTGTTTTGTCGGGAGTGGCGCTGTTCATGCCCATCATGAAAAGACTCACCATGAACACACCCGCAACGAGATGGCAATAGCCAAGCAGGCGCTGCGGCTGGATAAGTCGGTCGGCTACGATGCCCATCAACGTAGGCATGAAGATAGACACGATACCCTGTATCGCATAAAACCAAGAAATCTCGGCACCCATACCGGCTCTGCCAAGATAATTACCCATAGAAGTGAGGTAAGCTCCCCACACGGCGAACTCCAAGAAGTTCATCAATGCCAAACGCACTTTAATATTCATAATTGTAATAGTTTTTTGTTTCCGATTAAGAGGTTAACAGCATGTTTGCAGCCGTTTTGATTCCTGCAAAGTTACAATCTTTTTTAAAAATACGGCAACAAAGACGGGCAAAATACACGCTTTCATTCGGCTTTATAGTGTCCAAATCACAAAACTTTACAAACTATCAGATAAGCCTTGCAATAAAATCAAGTTTTACGCGTTAATATTTTGACATATCAATAAAAATTCGTACCTTTGCAAGGTTTTTGTAACATTTACGAAAGCTGACATTCACTTTTATTACGCGTAAGAAAGTTTAGGTATATAAGATGAGACAACTTAAAATTCAAAAAAGTATTACGAACCGTTCCAGTGAAGCACTCGACAAGTACCTTGTCGAAATCGGTCGTGCTCCGCTGATAACCATTGATGAAGAGATTGAGCTTGCGCAAAAGATCAAGAAAGGCGGTCCGGAGGGCGAACGCGCTAAGGACAAGCTTGTGACAGCCAATCTGCGATTTGTGGTATCTGTTGCCAAACAATACCAGCACCAGGGACTCACCCTTACAGACCTTATCGACGAAGGCAATATCGGTCTGATCAAAGCTGCTCAGAAGTTTGACGAGACTCGCGGTTTCAAATTCATCTCATACGCCGTATGGTGGATCCGCCAGAGCATCCTTCAGGCTATTGCTGAGCAGAGTCGCATCGTGCGCCTGCCGCTCAACCAGGTTGGTTCGTTGAACAAGATCAACCACGAGATAAACAAGTTTGAGCAGGAGAACCAGCGCCACCCGTCAGTTTCGGAGCTTTCAGACGCTACAAACATCGACGAGGAGAAGATCGGACAGAGCCTCATGGCAGACGGTCACCACGTAAGTATCGACGCTCCGTTCCAGGACGGCGAAGACAATTGTATGCTCGACGTAATGCCGAGTGGCGAAGACAGCCGCACCGACCGCCAAGTAGACCACGAGTCGATGGCATTGGAGCTGAACTCGGTGCTCAACAAGGTGCTCAAAGACCGCGAAATCACTATCATCCGCGAATGCTTCGGCATCGGTTGCCACGAGAAAGGTCTTGAGGAAATAGGCGATCAGCTCGGACTGACACGCGAGCGTGTACGTCAGATTCGCGAGAAGAGCATTGCGAAGCTCCGCGACAGCGGCAACGCAAAGATTCTCATGAAATATTTAGGTTAGGCTAAATTTTAATTGTTCAGTAAGTGGCGAACAGTTAGCTTCCGAACTGGTTGTCACTTATAAAAGTGCCCTCGAAAAAAGCAACAGCTTTATTTCGGGGGCACTTATCTTTTATTATATATTGAGTTGTTAACTGCCAATATTATTTTGGGGCATGTTAACTGCTACCTTTCCGCAACAACATCAAGTATCAGCTTCACTTCAAAGTCTTTCACTCCATTCTTGGCAAGCGTATCCCAATCGTTAACAAACTCTTTCTCCAACACCTCGCATGCGTCCGCAGCGTTGCTCAAATCAGCAAAGCGCTTGAAGCATTGCGTTGCCTCCGCTGTCTTAGACAGAACAAACTTGGCATAGCCGCAATTAAGCCAGTCGGTATCAGCGACCTTGTCCGACTTCACTATCCAATCGTAGACACGTTCTGCGTCATCGGGCTTACAGTCTACAAGATAGCCCCATGCAATGATGCGCTTAACATCAACATCGTTGCCGTTTTCATAATCCAAGCGGAACAAGTCGGCAAGTCCGTCCTTCACGTTGCCGCTGTTTACGAGTGCAAGACTATGGCATAATATATAGCGACGATTAGACGGATCAGCAACCAATAGCTTCTTGTAACATTCTGCAGCATCAGCATAACGCCTCAAAGCGAACAACGTATCGGCAAGTCCTTTCTGCACACGCAGCGCATCATAGCCATTCGCCTGCAGCTCCTTGAACAAGCCGTAAGCATCCTCTATCCTACCAAGTCGCAGATAGGTTAAAGCGCAAAGGAGTTTCTCATCATCGGTTGCAATACCTTTAGCAACGAGGCGCGAAACCAATCTTTCAACATCCTCATACTTCTTCGACTTAAACAAGTGACGCACAACAACTAACAGTTCTTCATGCAACAAACCATCGAACAACTCGTTACCTATAAAGAAAGCCGCTATTTCGTCGTTTTTACGTTCAAACGGATTCGCAAAATCCTTGCGTTCAGAGTGCAACTTGAAGAAACGATACAAGTCTTGCAGATACATTCTACGTATATAGGCAGCCGACTCCGTATTCACATCGACCGCACTATCTGCAATGCCTTTGCCAGAAGCAACAACCTCTTTTACGCTTGCCGGCAACTTGTCTATAACCGATGCCAGGGCAAACACAAAAGAATACTTGTCAGAGTCGCAGAACGGACCTTGAGCAATAGCCTTACGTATAATATCTCCGTTCTCGCCTTTCAAGACAGACGCCACATCGGGATTGTCGAAAGAGAACGGAGCAAACCAATTGCTGAGTTGATAGAAGAAAGAGAAACGCTTCATGTGCGAGAAACCACCGAAGTAGATGTCGCTACCAGAATTCTTCATAGCCATCATCTTCTTCATCTTCTCCTCCATTTCTGCCATATTCTTGTCAACGGAATCAGAATCGAGTATGTCGTTAAGCGAATCTTCATCGCTCTCAACAATACCATCACGCGTCATCTTGAACTTGTTGTTCTTTATCAGCGTAGGCATTATGTCGCGCTGTATCTCCGCATTGTCTTCTTCGGTCTGCATACACAAGAACAACTGCAACTGAAGCTCGCCAATCTCACGACGTGCATCTGTGGACTGACACAAAGACTTGACGGTTTCTGTTATCTCAGGATAAAGCGACGTCTCGCCATGAGGCAACGTAAGCATAGCACCAACCAATGCACGCTGCTTTACGCTTTCTACTGTAGAGTTTGCATAAACATGTACAAGAACAAGCCACTTGTTTACATCAAACACATTAAGCAACGCCATTGTCAGAGCGCTTAAAATAAGCGACACATCATCCTGGTCAACCGTAGGCGAAACAAGCAGTTCGCTATAGAAGCGCTTGTTGTCTTCATTCCACTGGTTAGAAACAAGCAGAGCGCTGAACAGTTCGTCCATATAGCGCTGATGTATCGCGTTAATACGAGCAACTGAGGTATTCGGCATATCGCCAAGCGTGAGAGAAGCCATTGCCGTCTCCTGCACATAATTCTCTAACGACTTGCCAACCAACTCGTCACTCGCATCAAAACGCTTTGCAACATTAGCACATCTGATAAAAGGCAGACGCTTCTTAACGATAGACGCCAAGCGCACATTGGAATACAAGCGGAATGTGCGGCGAAGCAAGTGGTTGTATACAATTTCGCCTTGAGGGTCGCGCATATTGTGAGCAAGACAACCGCACATTATACGATAGTCGTTATCTATCTCCTCAACCTCAGACATGTATTCAGTCAAGGAAAGATCTGTCATGCGCTTCTTTAATAGACGCAACGCTTCGCCGACATTGTGATGTATAAGTATTGAGTCTTTTATGGTTGGATTTGCCATAGCTTTTACTTTTTGCTTGTGGAAGTAAGGTCGATATCCTGCTGACGGGGCTTCTCAATATGATTGAACTTCAACTTAGGCAAGGCTGATATTGTACGATCGTCTACCTTATAATATTTACGAAGCACATCTGCATATCTGCCCATGCCATTAGCATTGAGCGAGTCGCAAGCCATATTGTATGCCTTGGTGAAAGCAGCGAGTTGTTTTCTGCGTCTTGCATCTGCCGTACGGTCTTTGCGTACAGCTATCACCCCCAAACGTTTGTTAACATCTCTACTGTCTATAACGACATTATTTCCAGCCAAACGTGCAGTAGTAGCTAAAGGCTCTGCAAGCCAAGCTGCATCCATCTCATTATTAAGCAGCATGCGCAAGCGGATGTTGACATCATTGACTTGAATGCGAAACGCCATAGACGAGAGCTTTGCGCCCGCAAGAACACGATCGCAAAGATAGTCGGTAGCCGAATAGCGAGTCATGGCTATCATCTTATCGCCAAACTGATTGATACGCTTCAGACGACTCTTGCGACTGGCAATAAGCTGCCAATAAGCGCCGGTTGTAGATAGATAATCAAGTGAAGTGCCGCCAGCTGTCATACGCTTTGCACGCACAATATCGGTAACGATGCCTTCTACAGAACCGCCAACGAAAGCTGTATCGCAATCCATTTGGGCAGTAAAGCAACGCAAACGCACATCAACACCAAGAGTGTCGAACATACGGTGCTCCTTAGCAAGGAACAACGGCATACAATCCGCCGTAGGAAGTACGGCAAACTTCAACGCTAACGAGTCTTCACGATGCAGACGCTGGCGTTCGGCACGGGTCAAACGTTCTTTCTCCTCAATGGAGTTGCCGCACGAAACGGCAAATATGGCTAAAAGTATATAAATCACAATATGTTTCATGTGGCAAAAGTAGCAATAAATTTTGACACAACGAAAAATATTGTTACTTTTGTCGGTAATAAGGCATGGCGATAAATGCCACGACAAATATATAAGACAATCATTATTATGGCAAAGACTAAAACAGCATATGTTTGCAGCAACTGTGGGCAAGAATCAACAAAATGGATCGGCAAATGCCCGAACTGCGGAGAATGGAACACATTCAAGGAGATACGCCTCGGCGCAAGCCAACCTGGCGGCAATGCGGACGGACTATTCCGCCACAACAATGCTACATCCGGCAAAAGCAGTCCGATTAAGCTTTCGGACATCCCGACGCAAGACGATCCACGAATCGACATGCACGACGACGAGCTGAACCGCGTGCTTGGCGGCGGACTCGTTGCGGGAAGCATCGTGCTGCTTGGTGGCGAACCAGGTATAGGCAAAAGTACGTTGACACTTCAAACCATACTCAACATCCCCGACCGTAAGATTTTGTATGTCAGCGGCGAGGAAAGCGCACACCAGTTAAAGATGCGCGCCGAGCGCCTACTTGGAGGGATGTCTAACGCAACAACTGCAGCTGTCGACAACATTAATATATTGTGCGAGACATCGCTACAGAAGATATTTGAGTTTGCGAACGAACTCGCTCCGGAGTTACTCGTAATCGACTCTATACAGACAATCGCGACTGACGAGGTGGAAAGCAGTCCAGGCAGCATCACGCAGGTGCGTGAATGCGCCGCTTCGCTGCTCCGTTTTGCAAAGACTACGGGCACGCCGGTTATACTCATCGGACATATTAATAAGGAAGGAACACTTGCTGGTCCGAAGATTCTGGAGCATATTGTGGACACCGTGATACAATTTGAGGGCGACCAGCACTATATGTACCGCATCTTGCGATCGATAAAGAACCGTTTCGGAAGCACTTCCGAACTCGGTATCTACGAAATGCAGCAAACCGGCTTGCGCCAAGTAAGCAACCCTTCAGAACTACTGCTGTCGCAAGACCACGAAGGGCTGTCGGGAGTGGCTATCAGTTCGGCAATAGAGGGCGTACGCCCTTTCCTCGTAGAGACTCAGGCTCTCGTTTCGTCAGCAGCATACGGCACGCCACAGCGTTCGGCTACAGGGTTTGACCAGCGCCGTCTGAACATGTTGCTCGCAGTTCTTGAAAAGCGTGTAGGTTTCAAACTGACACAGAAGGACGTTTTCGTGAATATAGCCGGCGGACTCCGCGTAACCGACCTTGCCATGGACTTGAGCGTCATAGCTGCCGTATTGTCAAGCAACGTAGATACTGCAATTGAAGCCGGATGGTGCATGGCAGGCGAAGTAGGACTAAGCGGCGAAGTACGCCCTATCAACCGTATTGAGCAGCGAATCGGCGAAGCTGAAAAGCTCGGCTTCACAGATATAATACTACCGCTACACAACGTACAGAGCATCGATGCACGTAAGTACAAAATCAACATTCATCCAGTTAGAAAGGTTGAAGAAGCGCTTAGAGCTTTGTTCGGATAACGTTAAAGAAAACATTAAAGCTTAAAACGAACAACATTGACTATCATAGGGTTAAGAATTTATATTACATTCAATATTAAAAGAAAGAGAATATGAAAAACTCAGTAATAATCGTGAGTGGCGGAATGGATTCCATCACCCTACTCTACGACCACAAAGATGAGATTGCGCTCGGCATTTCGTTCGACTACGGTAGCAATCACAACGCACGAGAAATACCGTTTGCCAAGATGCACTGCGAGAGACTCGGCATCAAACACATTACAATAAACCTCGACTTCATGCACCAGTATTTCAAGTCGAGCCTGCTTGATGGTGCGGAGGCCATCCCCGAAGGACATTATGCTGACGATAACATGAAGTCGACGGTTGTGCCGTTCCGCAACGGCATTATGCTTTCCATCGCCATCGGCATAGCAGAGAGCAACAATCTCGACCAAGTGTTTATTGCAAATCATGGTGGCGACCACACCATCTATCCCGATTGCCGCCCCGAGTTCATAAACGCCATAGACGCAGCTGCTACGGCTGGCACCTATAATAATGTAAAAGTAGTTGCGCCATACACCAAGATTACCAAAAGCGACATTGCACGCATAGGCAAAAAGCTTGGCATCGACTACACCGAGACATGGAGCTGCTACAAAGGCGGCGAAGTGCATTGCGGCAAATGCGGCACCTGCGTAGAACGCAAGGAAGCTCTCGCAGAAGCCGGAATAGAGGATAAAACAATATACGAATAAGTAAATTTAACTGCAAACTTGCAAAATATCTATATATTTTTAGTAAATTTGCGGTCAAATACAGGCATTCAGCTTAAAAACAGAAATATTTCTAACTTTTAATAAACATTTTAAGAAAATGAAAATCGCAGATTTTAACTTTGCCGGCAAGAAGGCAATTGTACGCGTAGACTTCAATGTTCCATTGGACGAGAATGGAAAAGTAACAGACGATACCCGTATCCGCGGCGCTCTTCCTACACTTAAGAAGGTGCTTGCAGACGGCGGCGCTCTCATCATGATGTCTCACATGGGCAAGCCGAAGGGCAAGGTTAACGAGAAGCTCTCTTTGAGCCAGATCGTTCCTAACGTATCTGCTGCTCTCGGTGTAGAGGTTAAGTTCGCTAAGGATTGCGGCAACGCTTCTGAAGAGGCTGCAGCTTTGAAGCCGGGCGAGGCACTTCTTCTTGAGAACCTCCGCTTCTATCCGGAAGAGGAAGGCAAGCCGGTAGGCGTAGAGAAGGGCACACCTGAGTACGACGCAGCTAAGAAGGAGATGAAGGTTCGCCAGCAGGAGTTCGCTAAGAAGCTCGCTTCTTACGCAGACTGCTACGTAATGGACGCATTCGGTACAGCTCACCGCAAGCACGCTTCTACAGCCGTTATCGACGAGTACTTCGATAAGGACCACAAGATGCTCGGCTACCTCATGGAGAAAGAGGTACATGCTGTTGACGCAGTTCTCGGCAACATCAAGCGCCCGTTCACAGCTATCATGGGTGGCTCTAAAGTTTCTACAAAGATCGGTATCATTGAGAACCTCCTCACAAAGGTTGACAACCTCATCCTCTGCGGTGGTATGACATACACATTCGCCAAGGCTCAGGGCGGCCACATCGGTCTTTCTATCTGCGAGGACGACAAGCTGGACGTAGCTCTCGACGTTATAAAGAAGGCTAAAGAGAACGGTGTAAACCTCGTTCTCGGCACAGACTCTGTATGCGGCGATGCTTTCAAGAACGACTGCAACACACAGGTTTGCCCGTCAGGCGCAATTCCTGAGGGTTGGGAAGGTATGGACGCAGGTCCTGAGACACGCAAGCTGTTCGCTAACGCTATCAAGGGCGCTAAGACTATCCTCTGGAACGGTCCTGCAGGCGTATTCGAGTTCGACAACTTCGCTGGTGGCTCAAAGGCTATCGCTGAGGCTATCGCTGAGGCAACTAAGGAAGGCGCATTCTCACTCATCGGTGGTGGCGACTCTGTAGCTTGCATCAACAAGTTCGGCTTGGCTGACCAGGTTTCTTACATCTCTACTGGTGGTGGCGCTCTTCTCGAGGCTATCGAGGGCAAGGTACTCCCGGGCGTAGCTGCTATCGAGGCATAAGCTCTTTAGCTTCAAAGTAGACAAAATATAATATGGCTGCAAACTATATACATTAATATATATGGTTTGCAGCCTTTTTCATTCATCACTCGATGCTATTAGATAGCTTTTTATTAAATAAAGTTAAGATTCAGATATTAGAAGTACTTCGCATACTTTATTTAAGATAAAATCAGTACCTTTGCACTCGCAATTTTGCAAAAGTAATATTTATTTTAATTTTTAACACAATGAATCGATACGAAACCGTTTTCATTTTGACTCCCGTTTTGTCTGATGAACAGATGAAGGAAACGGTCGCTAAGTTCAAGAAGCTCCTCACTGACAATGGTGCAGAGATTGTGAACGAAGAGGCTTGGGGACTCAAGAAGATGGCTTATGCTATCCAGAAGAAGTCTACAGGATTCTATTGCCTGTTGGAGTTCAAGGCTGAGCCGACAATTATCAAGACTCTCGAGACTGGCTATCGCCGCGACGAGAAAGTTATTCGTTACATCACTGTTAAGCTCGACAAGTATGCAGCTCAGTATGCAGAGAAGCGAGTTAACAAGTTCAAAAAAGAGGAGGCTTAAAACATGGCAGCAGTAGAATCAGAAATTCGCTATTTGACTCCACCTTCAGTGGACACACGCAAGAAGAAGTATTGCCGTTTCAAGAAGAGCGGTATCAAGTACATCGACTACAAGGATCCTGAGTTCCTCAAGAAGTTCTTGAACGAGCAGGGCAAGATCCTTCCGCGTCGTATCACAGGTACATCTTTGAAGTATCAGCGTCGCGTAGCACAGGCTGTTAAGCGTGCTCGCCAGATTGCGTTGCTTCCTTACGTAACCGATTTGATGAAATAAATTAAGGAGGAATAGCAATTATGGAGATTATACTTAAGGAAGATATTATCGGCTTGGGTTACAAGAACGATATCGTAAACGTAAAGAATGGTTATGGTCGTAACTACCTGATCCCGCAGGGTAAGGGTGTTATCGCTTCTGAATCAGCAAAGAAGGTTCTCGCTGAGAACTTGAAGCAGCAGGCTCACAAGCTCGCTGTCCTCAAGGCTGAGGCTGAGAAGAAGGCAGAGGCTCTCAATGGTGTTGAGCTCGTTATTGAGGCTAAGGTTAGCGCTACTGGTGCTACTTACGGCTCTGTAAACGCAAACATCGTTGCTGAGGAACTTCAGAAGAAGGGCTTTGAGATTGATCGCAAGATCATCACAATGCGCGACATCAAGACTGTTGGCGACTTCGAGGCTACTATCCACTTCCACAAGGAGGTTGAGGTTAAGCTCCCAGTTAAGGTCGTAGCAGAGAACGCTGTAGTTGAGGCTCCGGTTGAAGAAGCAAAGGCTGAGGCAACTGAGGAGAACGCAGCTGAGTAATTCGATTTACAGATTACAACATAAAATTGAAGGTAGAATGTTTCGACATTCTACCTTTAATCGTTTTATAGGTTAATCTTTATCGTCTCGCCCTCAAAAAAATAAAGCATTGCGCCAACACAATTAATTGACACGATGCCGTATTATTTCACTTCCGCACAATATCAGTTTAATATTGACGCAATGCAGAAAGCAACTCGTTATTCTCAGGCTTCGAACCGATGGTTATGCGCAAGCAATTCTCACATAACGGCATATCGGAACAATCCTTTACCATTATCCCCCTATCCGATAGATACTTATATACAGCATGTGCATTCTCAAACTTTACAAGCAAGAAGTTTGTTTCTGACGGATAGACGCGTTTGCAAATAGGCAGGTCCATGAAAGCAGAAACCATACGCTGGCGCTCAAGAATGATTGTGCGCACGCGCTTTTCAGCTTCAAACGTGTCTCTGAATTCTTCTATGGCAACCTTCTGCGACAATGAGTTCAAAGCAAAAGGCGCCGCTACCCTATTCAATATGCCAACAATGTCACGACTTGCATAAAGCATAGCCACCGAAATGGCAGCACACCCCCAAGAATTGTCCATCGTGTTCATCACAACAAGGTTTTCATACATTGCAAGTCGAGAGCGCCAAGAAGCCCGGTTACTGAAGTCTACGTACGATTCATCCAAAACAACGATTCCATCGAACATTTCCAGCAGCATAATCACTTCAGAAGGATTGGCTGCAGCACCGGTTGGAGAGTTCGGCGAGCAGATCCAAATAAGTTTGGTATGCTCATCACATTGCTCAAGTACACGCTCCGCATTCAACTGGAAGTTATCGGCGAGCAAAACACGACGATTCTCCACATCGTTCAACTGCGCTAAAACACCATATATATAATATGTAGGTTCAACAGTGATAACATTGTCAACACCAGGCGTACAAAAGCAACGATACATGGCGTCGACAAGCGCATGGCGTCCGTTTGCCACAAACACATTGCCCACACCAACATTCTTCACCTTAGAAATCGATGCCTTCAGCACATTCAACAAAGCATCCGGATAACGGTTATAAGGCGAATTATATGGGATTTCATCTCTGTCGAGCCATATACACGACTCAGAACGTCGAGCACCTTCATATTTAAAATCCTGCAAAGTTATGTTCAAGATGTTCGTACGCACCAATTCCTCTAATGGTTTCATAAATAATAATTCGAAAAGTTCAACTCTAAATATTAATACACAAAAGTAAGTTATTTTTAGGTATTATGCAAGATTTATTGTACTTTTGTAGGCTCTTGAGAACAAGTTTATATGCATACAAAATCAATCCTCACACTCCTACTCATAATAGCACTCGGAGCTTGCACAGAGAAACAACAATCTACGCAAACTCCTTGGGGCGACACGTTCGGAACAGACACCACTACATCGCAGACATTCTCGCTCAAAGACATTCAAGAAAGCGGTGAAATGGTCGTTTTAACTATAAGTGGACCAGACACTTATTATGAATACAGAGGGAAACAATTAGGCACGCAGTATCTTATGTGTGAGAAATTTGCACAGAAAATCGGCGTGTCTCTACGCGTTGACATTTGCAGAAGCGTCGATGAAATGGTCAAAAAATTCAAATCTGGAGATGCAGATATGATTGTATACCCTATTCAGACCTCCACAAAAGGTATAATACCGTGCGGATACAGCACAGACCAAGGCAAACTCTCCTGGGCTGTAAGAGACGGCAATACAGAATTAGCAGACAGCATCAAGAACTGGTACAAGCCAGAGATTGCAGCAAATGTGAAACGTGAGGAAAGAGAGTTGTTCTCAACACAAAGTATCCACAGACATGTGTATGCCCCAATGCTGAACACACAAGCAGGCATCATCTCCAACTACGACCACCTTTTCAAGCGCTACGCCCCTATCGCAAGATGGGACTGGCGACTGCTTGCTGCCCAATGTTATCAAGAATCATGCTTCGACCCTAAGGCGTATTCTTTGGCTGGCGCAAAGGGATTGATGCAGATTATGCCAGAAACTGCAAGACATCTCGGATTAGCAGACAGTGAAGTATACGAACCGGAGCAAAACATCTATGCAGCAGTGCGTTACATAAACGAGTTAAATTCACACTTTACGGATATAAGAAACCCGGAAGAACGCAAATTCTTTATACTTGCAAGCTACAACGGCGGATTCTTTCATATCCGTGACGCTATGGCATTAGCTAAAAAGAACGGCAAGAACCCACATAAATGGATACATGTAGCTGAATACGTATTAAAGCTCAGCACACCAGAATGCTATAACGACCCCGTAGTCAAATACGGATATATGCGTGGTAGCGAGACTGCCAACTACGTTAGTGCCATATATAGCCGCTGGCAGAAGTATCGAGGCGTCAGAAATGCATCGTCATTAGCCCCAACCGATGATGTACCAACCGTTTATGAGCCACACAAAGCAAGCAAGAAACACCGTTTCAAGCTCAAGAATGTTAAAGATAATTAATAATTAAAACACATATAATATATAATTGTATCGTTACGGAAAAATATGCGTACCTTTGCAACTCGATTTAATAATTCACATAAAGTCTAACTTTATTAATTTTCAATTTTTACTAATTTTATGTCAAATTTAAAGAACGTACAGCCATTGGCAGACTTCAACTGGGACGAGTTTGAGAATGGAAGTAGCTTGAACGTAAGCAAGCAGGAGCTTGAGAAGGCTTATGACGAAACACTTAACAAGGTATCTGAGCACCAGGTAGTTGAGGGTACTGTAATCTCTATCGACAAGAAAGAGGTTATCGTAAACATCGGTTACAAGAGCGACGGTATCATCCCTGCATCTGAATTCCGTTACAACCCGGAGCTGAAGGTAGGCGACAAGGTTGAGGTTTATGTAGAGAACCAGGAGGACCGCAAGGGTCAGCTCGTACTCTCTCACAAGAAGGCTCGTCTTAGCAAGAGCTGGGAGCGTGTTAACGCAGCTCTTGAGAACGAAGAAGTTATCCAGGGTTACATCAAGTGCCGCACTAAGGGTGGCATGATTGTTGATGTATTCGGAATTGAGGCATTCCTCCCGGGAAGCCAGATTGACGTTCACCCAATACGCGACTACGACGTATTCGTAGGCAAGACAATGGAGTTCAAGGTTGTTAAGATTAACCAGGAGTTCCGCAACGTAGTTGTTTCTCACAAGGCTCTCATCGAGGCTGAGTTGGAAGCACAGAAGAAGGAGATCATCGGCAAGCTCGAGAAGGGTCAGATCCTCGAGGGTACAGTTAAGAACATCACATCTTACGGTGTATTCGTTGACCTCGGTGGTGTTGACGGTCTCATCCACATTACAGACCTCTCTTGGGGCCGCGTAAGCGATCCGCACGAGGTTGTAGCACTCGACCAGAAGATTAATGTTGTTATCCTCGACTTCGATGACGAGAAGAAGCGTATCGCTCTCGGTCTGAAGCAGCTCACTCCGCACCCATGGGATGCTCTCGACGAGAACCTCAAGGTAGGCGACCACGTTAAGGGTAAGGTAGTTGTTATCGCTGATTACGGCGCATTCGTAGAGATCGCTCCGGGCGTTGAGGGTCTTATCCACGTTTCAGAGATGAGCTGGAGCCAGCACCTCCGTTCAGCACAGGAGTTCCTCCACGTAGGCGACGAGGTAGAGGCAGTTATCCTCACACTCGACCGCGCAGAGCGCAAGATGTCTCTCGGCATCAAGCAGCTCAAGGAAGATCCGTGGGAGGCAATCGAGGTTAAGTACCCGGTAGGCAGCAAGCACACAGCTAAGGTTCGCAACTTCACTAACTTCGGTATCTTCGTAGAGCTCGAGGAAGGTGTTGATGGCCTTATCCACATCTCAGACCTCTCTTGGACAAAGAAGGTTAAGCATCCGTCAGAGTTCACACAGGTTGGTGCAAACATCGACGTTGTAGTTCTCGAGATCGACAAGGAGAACCGTCGTCTCAGCCTTGGTCACAAGCAGCTTGAGGAGAATCCTTGGGATACATACGAGACTATCTACACTCCGGGTTCTGTACACACAGGCAAGATTACAGAGATGATGGACAAGGGCGCTGTTATCACTCTCAACGAGGGTGGTGAAGGCTTCGCTACTCCTAAGCACCTCGTTAAGGAGGATGGCACACAGGCACAGCTTGGTGAAGAGCTCGAGTTCAAGGTAATCGAGTTTGTTAAGGAGACAAAGCGTATCATCCTCTCACATAGCCGTACATTCGAGACAGCTAAGGACGAGGTTAAGGCACCGCGCAAGCACAACACAGCTAAGAAGGAGTCTACTCCGGTTATCAACAACGTAGCTGCTAGCACAACTCTCGGTGACCTCGACGCTCTCGCAGAGCTCAAGGCAAAGATGGAGAAGGGCGAATAATCGTAACTCAAATCCATAAACATAATAAGAAGGCGACTGCTTATTGCAGTCGCTTTTTTTTTACCTTTTAAGCACACCTGCATTTTGTTAATGCGTGTTAACACATAAAAATACAGCCTTTTGTAGAGTTATATTTCAAATAAAATCAGTAACTTTGCAACATAATAATCCATAACACTTACGTTTCTCTTCTGAAACGTAGTTTCTCAATTAATTTTTATTATGTATAGCAAAGACGAATTATCAGATAAGAATACTTCTGAATTGCAGGATATTGCAACCGGCTTGGGTCTTAATGTTCAGGACTACCCCAACAACGATGAATTGGTGTATGCAATTCTTGACAGACAAGCAGAAGTTGAAGGCAACAAGAATCCTTTAGGAGGTACTAAGCGTCGCCGTACCCGTATCGTCAAGAAAGATACAGACAAAGTGTACACCGTGAACGGTTCGGAAGGAGAGAATTTCGACATAAAGAAAAACAAGACTGCAACAACCAGCAATACAGATCAGCCCAAAACAGTAGAGCCCGAAGAGGTTTCTACAAGCGAAGAAGACATGTCACTTGAAGAACAGCTCAAGGCTATTCCGAAGCATCGCGGCCGCAAGTCGAAAAAAGAACTCGAACTGCTGTCTGCTTTAGAAGCACGCAAGCAGCAAACACCCGCAGAAGTCGCGATGGAAGAAATGGTGTCTGCAGAAGAAAATAATATTGTTGCAGACGAACCGCTCCCCTACGCTCCTACCGATGAATACACAGACAACGGCAACACGGAGAATGTTGATACAGACGATTTCATTGTAGACACCGTCAAATCTGACGATATTATTCCAGAAGAAGCATTCCATGGCGATACTCAGACAGAAGGCAAGCTCCCTGACGCAGGCTTGTTGGAGCAGTTGCAGGCAAAGATAAACGCCCACAACTCTTCTAACGAAGAAGAGCAGGAAATGCCGAACGACATGTATTGGGATGGCGACCCTGCTGACGGAACCGACTTCATTACAGTTGTAGACCTGCCTATTGAAGATCAGGGTGTTGTGCCAACATACGACATGTTCGACAACCCTACCAACAACAATATTCAGCAAGAGCAGCCTCCTACATATCAGCAGCAGGAACCCGCTGCACCACTCTTCGATTTCACAGACCTTATCACAGCCAATGGCGTTCTCGAAGTGATGCCCGACGGATATGGTTTCCTGCGTTCAAGCGACTATAACTATCTGTCATCTCCTGATGATGTGTACGTTTCTACACAGCAGATAAAGTGCTACGGACTCAAGACCGGTGATGTCATTGAATGTCACGTACGCCCGCCGCACGACGGCGAGAAGTATTTCCCGCTTACAAGCATCGACCTTATAAACGGCAGAGAGCCTATGGATGTGCGCGACCGCATTGCATTCGAGCACCTCACTCCGCTCTTCCCTGACGAGAAGTTCAATCTCTGCGGCGATAAGGCTACAACAAACCTGAGTACACGCATCGTAGACATATTCTCGCCTATCGGCAAAGGCCAGCGTGCACTCATTGTCGCACAGCCAAAGACCGGTAAGACAATCTTGATGAAGGACATTGCCAACGCCATTGCGGCCAACCATCCTGAAGCATATCTCATGATGCTTCTCATCGACGAGCGTCCTGAGGAAGTTACTGACATGGCGCGCACAGTAAATGCAGAGGTTATCGCCTCTACATTCGACGAGCCGGCAGAACGCCACGTGAAGATTGCAGGCATTGTGCTTGAGAAGGCAAAGCGTATGGTAGAATGTGGTCACGACGTAGTCATCTTCCTCGATTCTATCACTCGTCTTGCACGCGCTTACAACACCGTTTCGCCCGCATCAGGCAAGGTGCTCACCGGTGGTGTTGACGCAAATGCGCTCCAGAAGCCGAAGCGCTTCTTCGGTGCGGCACGTAACATAGAAGGTGGCGGATCGCTCACAATCATCGCAACCGCGCTCATTGATACCGGCTCGAAGATGGACGAAGTTATCTTCGAGGAGTTCAAGGGTACGGGCAACATGGAGTTGCAGCTCGACCGCTCACTCTCCAACAAGCGTATATTCCCAGCTGTCAATCTTGTTGCTTCAAGTACACGTCGCGACGATCTGCTTCAGGACAAGACCACACTCGACCGTATGTGGATCTTGCGCAAGTACATTGCCGACATGAACCCGATAGAGGCAATGAACACCATACACGACAGTATGAGCAAGACGCGAGACAACGAGGAATTCCTGTTATCTATGAATTCTTAAAATGGAGAAATATATTGAAATCAAGGGTGCACGTGTCAACAATCTGAAGAACGTGAGCCTAAAGATACCACGCGATAAGTTTATCGTTATTACCGGAGTCTCTGGCTCCGGTAAATCGTCGCTGGCTTTCGACACATTGTATGCCGAAGGTCAGCGACGTTATGTTGAATCGCTATCATCCTATGCCCGCCAGTATTTGGGTAGAATGTGCAAGCCGGAATGCGATTTCATCAAAGGCTTGCCCCCTGCGATAGCCATCGAACAGAAAGTAATTTCACGCAATCCGCGAAGCACCGTTGGCACAACCACCGAGATTTACGAATACCTGCGCCTCCTCTTTGCTCGCATCGGCCACACCTTCTCGCCGATTAGCGGCAACGAGGTGAAGATGCACACCGTAGAAGACGTGATAGAATGTACACGCCAATACTCCGAAGGCACAAAGTTCGCCGTACTCAGTCCGCTCACATTGGTGAAGGACCGCGACATCGCTACTCAACTTTCTTCGGAGATAATGCAAGGCTATTCGCGCATATTCTACAAGAACGAGTTCGTAAGAATCGACGATTTCATCGCTGATACCGAGGCTTTGAAGACAGCCAACGTTGCAGACATATTCATTCTTATCGACCGAATGAGCGTCAGCAGCAACAAAGATGCCATCTCCCGCCTTACCGACTCTGTAGAGACCGCTTTCTACGAAGGCAACGGCAGTTGTCGCATCGTTTTCTTCCCTGCAAACATCGTTTACGACTTCTCTACAAGGTTCGAAGCCGACGGTATGACGTTTGAGAAACCAAACGACAATATGTTCTCGTTCAACTCGCCAGCTGGTGCGTGCCCCGAATGTGAAGGCTACGGCAAGATTATCGGCATCGACGAGACGCTCGTGATACCCAACTCGTCGCTTAGCGTATACGACGGTTGCGTACAATGCTGGCACGGCGAAAAGTTGGGCATGTGGATGAAGGAGTTCTGCCGACGCGCTGCAAAGGACAACTTCCCTATCTTCACGCCCTACTTCGAACTAACCGCAGCACAGAAAGGCATGCTTTGGCACGGTCTGCCGTCTGACAAGCATCTAAGTCCAAGAGAGCAAGTAAGCATTGACGCCTTCTTCCAGATGGTGAAGGAGAACCAGCATAAGATTCAGTATCGCGTGCTGCTCAGCCGCTATCGTGGCAAGACGATATGCCCGAAATGTCACGGCACACGTCTGCGCCCAGAGGCTACGTGGGTGAAGATTGGAGGCATGAGCATAACCGAACTTATCGAGAAGCCGGTAGACAACCTGAAGGCATGGTTCGACAACCTCGTGCTTGAAGGCAACGAGAAGAAGATTGCCGAGAGATTGCTGCACGAGATAACCAGCCGACTGCAATTCCTGCAGGACGTAGGCTTGGGCTACCTCACGCTCAACCGCCCGTCTAACACATTGAGCGGCGGCGAGAGCCAACGCATCAACCTCACGACAAACCTTGGAAGTTCGCTCGTAGGTTCGGTATATATCCTCGACGAGCCAAGCATCGGCCTGCACAGTCGCGATACCGACAAACTCATACACGTGCTGCGCGAACTGCAGAAGCTGCACAACACCGTGATCGTTGTGGAGCACGACGAAGAGATTATGCGCGCAGCTGACTATATCATAGACGTAGGTCCAGACGCCGGTCGTCTCGGTGGCGAGATTGTGTTTGAAGGTTCGGTGAAGGAGATTCTCGACAAATCAAACAACAATCAGTCAGACCCATCAGAAGGCAAAGTGAGCCACACCGTGCGCTATCTTACCGGTCAGGACGTGATTGAAGTTCCGCAGTCGCGCCGCCCTTGGAACATGTCGGTAGACATAAAGGGCGCACGCATGAACAACTTGCGCGGCATCGACGTGAAGATTCCACTGAACGTGATGACCGTAGTCACCGGCGTGAGCGGTTCGGGCAAGTCGTCGCTGATAAAAGGCATACTCTACCCTGCCCTCAAGCGCCATCTCAACGAGGTGGCTGACATGCCGGGCGACTACTCTTCGCTCGAAGGCGACTGGAACAAGCTGGCGCACGTAGAGTTTGTAGACCAGAACCCGATTGGCAAGAGCACACGCTCTAACCCTGCCACATACGTGAAAGCCTACGACGCCATCCGCCAACTCTTTGCCGACCAACCGCTCGCAAAGCAGGAGGGATTCACGGCGCAATACTTCTCGTTCAACGCCGAGGGCGGCAGATGCGAGGAGTGCAAGGGCGCAGGAGTGGTAACCGTAGAGATGCAGTTCATGGCAGACTTGGTATTGGAGTGCGACGCCTGTCACGGACGCCGCTTCAAGAAGGATATTCTCGACGTGCGTTATCATGGCAAGAACATATACGACGTACTTGAAATGACCGTTTCTGAGGCAATAGCATTCTTCACCGAGCACGGCAACAACATTATCGTTACGCGTCTGAAGCCGTTGGAAGATGTCGGTCTGGGATACATCAAACTTGGACAGAACTCGTCAACTCTCTCAGGCGGCGAGAACCAGCGCGTGAAGCTCGCCTACTTCATCAGTCAGGAGCGCCAGGAGCCTACGATGTTCATCTTTGACGAGCCAACAACTGGCTTGCACTTCCACGATATCCATCGCCTGCTCGATTCGTTCAACGCCCTTATAACACGAGGACACACGGTCGTGATAATCGAGCACAACCTCGACGTGATAAAGTGCGGCGACTACGTTATCGACTTGGGACCTGAAGGTGGCGACAAGGGCGGCAATATCGTATGTTGCGGCACGCCGGAAGACATAGTGCGTTGCAAAGAGAGCCTGACGGGATATTATCTGCGCGAAAAGCTCACAAACAACAAAGTCTGAGCACAAGAACACAAACATTCTGTCAAAGGAACAGCTACACATTAGCTGAACAAATATTAGTGGACACCGAACGCAATCTGATCGGACACCGAACGCAACCCGATCAGATTCCGAACGCAACCCGATCGGACGGCGGACGCAATCCGATCGGACACCGTACGCAACTCGATAAGACACCGACCGCATATAGATAGTTTGCGGTCGGTGTTTTTTTATATCTACAAACTTAAAAGCGTCAACCAACTGGCAAACAAAGACACAATATATAGCCGCAAAGGAAATAAACGTTAAAAAACTACTACACAAATTGAAAAAACACAGGCAAATAGGCTTGCAAGTAAAGAATTTTATGTAAGTTTGCATACGACAAACAATAAACCTAAAGCTATGATATACGTAACCTTACCTACTACCACGGAAGAAAAGCGATTGACATACTATCTTGCAATGGAGGAATACGTTGCACGACACATGAAAAGCGACGATTATTTCTTTATGTGGCAAGTCACCCCTACCGTTATATTTGGACGTAATCAGCTCATTCAGAGCGAAGTAAACCTGGAATACTGCCGCACACATGGCATAAACACATTCCGCAGAAAAAGCGGTGGAGGCTGCGTATATGCCGACAAGAGCAACATAATGTTTTCGTACATCACGCATGACGAGAACGTGAACCTCACGTTCAGCAAATACATAGGTATGGTTGTCGAAATGCTGCGCAAGCTCGGAGTGCCGGCTACAGCAAGCGGACGCAACGACATCATGATAGGCGACCGCAAGGTGTCGGGCAATGCGTTCTACCACATCCCAGGCCGTAGCATCGTGCACGGCACTATGCTCTACGACACCAACATGCAGAACATGGTGGGCGCCATCACGCCGTCTGACGAGAAACTCGTGTCGAAGGGTATAAATAGTGTCAGACAGCACATCACGCTGCTCAAAGACCACATCGAGATGGATATTGAGGCGTTCAAAACATTCGTAAAGAACGACCTCTGCAGCAGAGAGGTGGTGCTCGACGAGGCTGCAATGGACGAGATTTCGCGCATCGAAGAGGAATATCTCACACCCGAATTCATCTACGGCAACAACCCCAGATACAACATCCAGCGCCAAGGTCGAATAGAAGGCGTGGGCGACTTTGTCGTGAACATCGAGATGAAGAACGACGTAATAAAGGATGTGGACATCAAGGGCGACTACTTCCTTGTGAGCGATATCGGACAGCAGGTTATAGCTCCACTCATCGACCGACATCTCACTAAAGAAGACCTCGAAGCAGCCCTGCCCGACCGCCTCGACGATGTAATTCTGAATATGAAGAAAGCCGACTTTGTCGGATTGCTACTAAATAAATAATGTATACGAATCAAACCTAAACACTACTAATATGGAAAAGAAAACATGTCTCTATGACAAACACGTGGCTCTCGGAGCCTTGATGCAACCGTTTGGCGGATTCATCATGCCTATCCAGTATTCGAACATTACTGACGAGCACAACGCTGTACGCCAGCATTGTGGCGTGTTCGACGTGTCGCACATGGGCGAAGTAACGGTTAAGGGTCCGGATGCAGAGCGCTACGTTAGCCATATCTTCACAAACGACGTGCGTGGAGCTGAGCCTGGCAAAATTTTCTACGGCATGATGTGCTACGAGAACGGGGGCACCGTTGACGACCTCTTGGTTTACAAGATGGCTGAAAACGACTTCTTCCTCGTTATCAATGCTGCAAACATCGACAAGGACGTAGAGTGGATGAAGAGCCACTTGGAAGGTTTCGACGTAGAGTTAGAGAACCGCTCAGAATACTACGGACAGCTCGCTGTGCAGGGTCCGGAGGCAGAACAAGTAGTAGAGGAAGTGCTCGGATTGGAGTGCAAGGACCTCGTGTTCTATACAACAAAGACCATCGACGTAGCAGGCGAGACAATCATCATAAGCCGCACCGGTTATACTGGTGAGGACGGATTCGAAATCTACGCTTCTCACGCTTTCATCAACGAGCAGTGGGATAAGCTCATGGCTTCGGGCCGCTGCAAGCCTTGCGGACTCGGCTGCCGCGACACTCTGCGCTTCGAGGTTGGTCTGCCGCTCTACGGCGACGAGTTGTCAAGCGAGATTTCGCCGGTAATGGCTGGCTTGAGCATGTTCTGCAAGCTCGACAAGCCTGAGTTCATCGGTAAGGAGGCGCTTGCCGCACAGAAGGCTGAAGGCGTAAAGCAGAAGGTTGTGGGCATCGAGCTCAACGACCGCGCTATCCCGCGTCACGGCTATAAGGTGCTTCACGAGGGTGAAGTCATCGGCGAGGTTACAACCGGCTACCACACTATATCTTCAGACAAGTCGGTCTGCATGGCTCTCATCGACGCACGCTTCGCAAAGCTCGGCACAGAGCTTGAGGTTCAGATCAGAAAGAAGACCTTCCCGGGCGTTGTTGTAAAGAAGAAGTTCTACGACAAGCACTACAAGAAGTAATCACATAACAATTCATAGAAGGGTATGGCATCCGTGCCATACCCACGCACCCCTATCTGCACATTCTATAATACAAAAATAAAATTTAAACTAAATAACAATTAAAAAACAAATCTATTATGGCAAAAGTTATTGAAGGACTCTTCTATTCAGAGTCACACGAATATGTAAAGGTTGAAGGCGATTTCGCTTATGTAGGCATCACCGACTATGCTCAGCACGCATTGGGCAACGTAGTTTACGTTGACATGCCTGAGGTAGACGACGAGGTTGAAGCTGATGAGGACTTCGGTGCTGTAGAAAGTGTGAAGGCTGCTAGCGACCTTATCTCTCCTGTTTCGGGTACTGTGGTTGAAGTGAACGAGGCTCTCGAGGACAAGCCAGAGCTCCTCAACGAGGATGCTTTCGAGTACTGGATCATGAAGGTTCAGATGTCAGACAAGTCTGAGCTCGACGCTCTGATGGACGCTGCTGCATACGAGGAGTTGTGCAGCAAAGAGTAACTGAAGCACATCAAATCAACCATTGTCGAGCTTAAGGCTCGACAATAAACCGATCAAACTATGAACTTCAAATTTTTTCCACAGACCAAGGAAGAAATAGAACAGATGCTCAAGCAGGCCGGCATGAATTCGCTCGACGATCTCTATGCCGACGTGCCTGAGCAGATTCGCTTCCGTGGTGAATACGATTTGCCCGAGCCGATGAGCGAAACAGAGATTCGCTCGTTGTTCGATAAGCTCGGTGAAAAGAATCGCCGACTTACTGTGTTTGCTGGAGCAGGATGCTACGACCACTACACACCGGCTGTAGTGCCGAACATCATCTCGCGCTCAGAGTTTCTCACAAGCTACACTCCGTACCAGGCTGAGATTTCGCAGGGTACACTCCACTATATCTTCGAATACCAGAGCATGATGGCAGAACTCACCGGCATGGATGTTTCAAACGCATCTATGTACGACGGTTCTACCGCTACGGCTGAGGCTGCAATTATGGCTCTTGCTTCTACAAAGAAGACTGACACGGTGCTTGTATCGGCTTCAGTAGACCCGAAGGTGCTTAATGTAGTGAAGACTTACGCTCACTTCCACGGCTTCAACGTGGAGCTTATCGCAGAAAACGACGGTGCTACCGACAAGGAGCAGATGGATGCCCGCCTCGAAAAGGGCGGTGTGGCTGGCGTAATCGTTCAGCAGCCTAACTATCACGGCATTGTTGAAGACTTCAGCGGCTTTGCCGATTCATGTCATGCACATAAGTCGTTGTTCATCGTGAACAGCGTGGCTGCCGACCTCGCATTGCTGAAGACTCCAGGCGAATGGGGTGCTGACGTAGCAGTAGGCGACGGACAGTCGTTAGGCATTCCGATGGCATTCGGCGGTCCGTCGGTAGGCTATATGTGCTGCACCGAAAAGCTCATGCGCAAGATGCCAGGCCGTATCGTTGGCAAGACTGTAGACAATCGCGGACAGCGCGTGTTCGTTCTCACATTGCAGGCTCGCGAGCAGCACATCCGCCGTCAGAAAGCTACATCTAACATCTGCTCTAACGAGTCGCTCATGGCTCTCTTCGTTACTATCTATATGTCTGTAATGGGCAAGGAAGGTGTGAAAGAAGCTGCGCAGATGTCATACGACGGCGCTCATTATCTGCATGATGCTTTGATTGCAACAGGTTTGTTCTCAGACAAATACGAGCGTCCGTTCTTCAATGAGTTCTGCGTTAAATACAACGGCGATGTCGACCGCTTGCAGCAGCGTTTCATCGAGAACGGCATCTTAGGCGGTGTGAAGGTTGACGCTGACACATTGATGTTTGCCGTTACCGAAAAGCGCACGAAGGAAGAAATTGATAAACTCGTTAATATTGCAAAGGAGGAAAAGCTATGAACAATCGTCTTTATGGAAACTTGATTTTTGAGTTGTCTAAACCCGGACGCCGTGGCTATTCGCTCCCAAAGAACGAGTTCGGACACCATGAGGTGCCGGCAGAAATGCGTCGTTGCGAAGATGCCAAATTGCCAGAGTGTGACGAACTGACCGTGGTACGCCACTACACAAATCTTAGCGCAAACAACTTCGGCGTTAACAACGGCTTCTACCCTCTCGGTAGCTGTACTATGAAGTACAACCCTATCATCAATGAGGAGATAGCTGCTTTGCCGCAGTTCGCAGCATTGCACCCATTGCAGCCTGAGGACACATGTCAGGGAGCATTGCAGGTATACTATGATATGCAGAAGGCTCTCTCTGCAATAACCGGTTTGGAGGAGTTCACACTCAATCCGTTCGCTGGTGCTCACGGCGAGCTTACCGGTTTGATGGTCATCCGTGCGTATCATCAGAGCCGTGGCGACTTGAAGCGTACAAAGGTTATCGTGCCCGACTCGGCTCACGGCACAAACCCGGCTTCGGCAGCTGTCTGCGGCTTGGAGATTGTGGAAGTGAAGTCTACAGCTCAGGGCGTAGTTGACGTTAACGACCTTCGCGGTCTGCTCGACGACACCGTAGCTGCTGTGATGATGACAAACCCGAATACATTGGGACTCTTCGAGCGCGAGATACCTGAGATACAGAAACTCGTTCACGAGTGTGGCGGCTTGATGTACTACGACGGAGCAAATCTCAACCCGATGCTTGGCGTTTGCCGTCCGGGCGATATGGGCTTCGACGTTATGCACATCAATCTGCACAAGACATTCTCTACACCTCACGGCGGTGGCGGTCCTGGTTCAGGTCCAGTCGGCGTGCGTAAGGGATTGGAGCAGTTCTTGCCTGTACCGAAGGTTGAGAAGGTGGGCGATCGTTATCGCATCGTAACTACAAACGGTCAGGACTTCAACGTGCATGTTGGCGAGTTCTTCGGCAACTACGCAGTTATGCTCCGCGCATACACATACATCCTCACCCTCGGCAAAGAACACATCCGCATGGTTGGTCCGCTTGCTACACTCAACGCCAACTATATCAAGGAGGCACTTAAGGATGTATACGAGTTGCCTATACCGACAGTCTGCAAGCATGAGTTCGTATTCAACGGCTTGAAAGACAAGTCAACGGGTGTGACAACAATGGACGTAGCAAAGCGTTTGCTCGACTACGGTTATCACGCTCCTACGATCTACTTCCCGTTGCTGTTCCATGAGGCAATGATGATTGAGCCGACAGAGAACGAAAGCAAAGAGACGCTCGACGAGTTCATCGCTGTTCTGCGTAAGATTGCAGAGGAAGCAAAGACAAATCCGGAAGAGGTGAAGACAGCTCCGCACAACACTCCGACAGGTCGTGTTGACGACGTGCTGGCTGCTAAGCAACCGATACTTACTTGGAAGCAGCTTTCCAACTAATTAACTATAAATGGTGTGTTAAAATAGAACATAAGTCAAATAGGGCTCAGCCCGATATATTCTATTTTGGCACACCTTTTTTAATATAAACTGTAAACAAAATGACTAAAACAAATCTTATCATTATAGGTTCGGGCCCCGGAGGCTATCGTGCTGCGCACTATGCTGCGCAACATGGACTCACCGTGACCATCATTGAAGCAGCCGAGGCTGGTGGCACATGCTTGAACCGCGGCTGTATACCAACAAAGACTCTCTGTCGAAACGCAGAAGTTGTAGCCACCATGCAGCATGCTGACGTATTCGGCGTAGCGCTTGACGGTTTCCAACTTCAATTCCCGAAGGTTATTGAGCGCAAGCAGCAGGTTGTTGAACAGCTACGTAGCGGCATCGAGACGCTGATGCAGACTCCTGGCATTACTTTCGTTCGTGGCTTTGCTCACTTCAAGGATGGCAAGACTGTTGTTGTAGGCGAAGAAGAGTATACTGCCGACAACATAATGATAGCTACGGGCAGCGACTCAAAGTGTCCGCCTATTGAAGGCACAACATTGCCGGGCGTTATCACCTCTACAGAACTTCTCGACATCGACCATATTCCTGAGCGCTTGTGCATCATCGGCGCAGGAGTCATCGGAATGGAGTTTGCTTCCGTGTTCAGCAGTTTCGGTAGCAAGGTGAGTGTGATTGAGTTTCTCAAAGAGTGTTTGCCGGTTCTCGATTCGGACATCGCAAAGCGTCTGCGCCAGACTATCGGCAAGCGCGGCGTAGAGTTCTCTATGCAGTCGGCTGTTAAGTCAATCGCAGAGACAACTACAGAGGATGGTAAGCGCCAGCTCACAGTAACGTACGAGAAGAAGGGCAAGCCTGCGCAGGTGGATGCAGACGTTGTGCTCATTGCAACCGGTCGCAAGCCGAACATCGAAGGTCTTGACCTCGAACTCGCAGGCGTTGAATACTCGCCGAAGGGAATCGCAGTAGATGATGATTTCCGCACAAATGTTGAAGGCATATACGCAATAGGCGACGTGAACGGTCGTTGTATGCTCGCTCATGCAGCAACATTCCAGGGTCTGCATGTAGTGAACAAGATTCTCGGTAAAGAAGACGATATCAAGTTTGACGTTATGCCGTCTGCTATCTTTACTTATCCCGAAGCTGCAAGTGTAGGAAAGAGCGAAGACCAGCTGAAAGCGGAAGGTCGCGAATACGAATGCCGCAAGGGGTTCTACCGTTCAAACGGCAAGGCTCTCGCAATGAACGAAACAGATGGTATGGTGAAGTTGTTTGTCGACAAGGCAGACGGAAAAATTCTCGGTTGTCATGCTTTCGGAGCACATTCTTCCGACATGGTGCAGGAGATTTCGGCTCTCATGAATCAGGGCGCAACCATTACAGACCTCGCCAACTGTATCCACATACATCCCACTTTAGGCGAGATTCTGCACGATATCGCTTTATAACAAAAGACATCATCGAACAATCGATACTGAAAATAAATGAGGCTATAGGACAATGGTTCTATAGCCTCATTCATTTTTCAAAGTTAGTCTACCCTACTTAACCCAAATCGGTCATTAGAGATTTGGGCTTAATACAGTCGGTCGTATTATCTGTTTGTTACCACAACCTTCTTGCCGTCTACGATATACACACCTGGTGTCAGATTACGAAGGTTGTCACCAACATAAACGCCATTGATATTATAGACCTTTTGACTATTCGACTGCGAATTAACTTCAACGTCAACAATACCATCAACGATGGTTTCTGTATCATAACTCAACACCTTACCTACTGCTTTTCTTGGAATGATGAAATACACTCTTGTTCCCTTCATTCCATGATCATTTTCTGAAGGTCTGAAGAACGTATTGTTGTCGCCAAGGAACAGATTCGTGCCATCGGGATTCAATTCGGTTGGCTGATATGTACCTTGCATGAAATATCCATCGTTACCTATCCGCTTCGTTGGATTAGTAGCCATATCTATCTTCACATTTTCAAAGAGAAGACTATCAAGAGTCTTATTGGGCTTTATCAGATATGGAACACCAGCATCCAAATCGTCAACATGCTTGAAGTACATAATCGTTCCCTCCATGTGGTCGAATGTTCTCAATTCAACGTTCTCGCCTCCAAAGACCTCAACCAACTGCTCTTTCGCAACGTTGAAAGGCAAACAAATAGTGTACCATGTATCATCAGCAACAAACGATCTCTTCAATTTGAAATGCACGGCAGTCTTATCGTACTCCTTAATCTTGGCATCAGCCTTAAAGTCAGTATCAGAAATCTCAAGAGAAGGTACTGGGTTTATGAATATCTCAATCTTTTTGATGTGACTCTTATTGGGGAGTAACATAGTAAACGGTTTAGAATCCAGAATATTAACACTAAATTCATATTCGGTAAAATCAGTTATTTCTCCAGGACCATTATTAATATAATTAGGTACCTCGTGATTTAATATATAAGGCTTAGTTACTTTGTGACTTTGCTCAAAAATTACTCTTACAGCATACCCATTTGGAGCAAAAAAATCAGGACTACTAAGTCTTCCTCCACCTGCTAAAGAGGTCAAAAATCCTTTGTTTATTCTATGTTTATAAAGACTATATGTACCAAATGTATATTCTTTACCGTTATCTGCTTTGAATATATAATTTTTAAGCGGTACTTGATTATCTGCAGATGTAGGCATATTATAGAACGCTTCATTTTCAGCCGAGAACACAATTGTCGCCTCACCCAATCTTCTGTCTTGGTATGTCAGAGTATATGAACCTTCCGACTCCTTATACGAGTCTGAGCCAGCATATTTTGCCGTTATTATTGTTGTACCAAACTCTTTCAACGTGAGTTCACCAGTAGAATCATTAACCGATGCAACCTTCTCATTGCTACTTGAATATGAAAGTTTTGCATTAGCAATAGTCTCGCCATTTTGAAGTGTCACACTTGCTGTAGGCAAGGAATACTCCTTACCTTTATATATTGTCAAATCCTTTGAACTGAATGTTACAGAAGTAGGTTGCTTTATTGCAGATGGTGAGCCTTCAGCTTTATATATTGCAAGCATTCGTCGAGGAGCATCGTGATAAGTGTAATCATAGCATGAGAAGCCAGTACCCTCTGCAAAAAGAAACGCTTTCTTTACTTTATTTTCAAATACTATTTCAGCATGTGTTTTATCTATTGCTATAGTAGCCTTAGATGTATTATCAGGAATTGATTTTAAAGCTGTAACATTAGCTGAAGAAGATGTTGATCCGTTAGACAAATATAACCCATCAGCTGTCTTCAGATAGTAATACTTCGTTGAAGTAGTCTTTTCAAGTGTAAGAATAGTAACGATATTACTTGTTGTAGCAACACCATTATCAATAAGAATATCGGTAAAGTTAAAATATTTCACACCATTCCAAGTAGAAATGGCCTTAGACAAGTTTTCATTCACCACAATAAACCGATCGCCATCATTCAATTCTTCGATACTATTAATACGAGTGAAAGTTTGTTCTTCTGCATGCACAGACATGCCTGTTCCCATAATAAGACATACGAGAACAAACAGATAATTGAAAAACTTCAAATTGATAGTCATTTAGTGATTAGTTAAATTAAAAATGGACGAAGGCGTCCAAACATAAACGAGCACACTTCATGCAATTGGTTTTCTCACACGAAGTGTGCCGGTCTATCTTCTATAATGTTTACTGATGCTGCTCACGAAGCAAGTCATTCACAGTCTTCACGGGATTGAAGGTGCCGATTGGCACCTCAACGAAGATTGTGTTCCAGTCGCTCATTGCGCCATTCCAAAGACCTGGAAGTTCGAGAGCCTTGAGTTCCTTGCCGTTCTTGCTCTTAGAAGAGATGAAGCCTGTCTTCTTGTCGACATACTCCGGAAGGTTGAAGCGATTGCCCTTGTAGTCCTTTGTAGCACAAACGAGGTCAACTGGGTTAAAGTGTGTGCCTTCCTTGAACATGCGTACATACTCCTCGTTGTTTGTATCAATCTGGCTCGACTCAAGAATCTGAGGACTAACAGTTCCGTCGTTGTTGTAGCAGAGGAACGGACCGCCACCAGGCTCGCCTACATTCTTCACTACACCACAAACGCGGATAGGTCTATTGAACTTAGTCTTGAGGTATTCAGCCAATTCGGCATCTGCCAGTTCTGCAGCGCCAGCCTTCTTGCAGCACAATGTTGTCTCAACGAAACGTAGCATCTCTGTAAGTTTCTCGCGAGAAGGCACGCCAGCCTCGAGTTCGCGCAGATAATCGAACACCTGTTTCTGAGTATCAACGAGAACGCCAGCAATAAGCTTCTTGTACAAAACAGTCTCGTCCTTGATTCTATCTGGCACAACGTTGTCGATATTCTTGATGAACACAACGTCAGCCTCAATCTCGTTGAGGTTCTCGATGAGTGCGCCATGACCGCCCGGACGGAACAGCAATGTGCCGTCTTCGTTGCGGAACGGAGTGTTGTCTGTGTTTGCAGCTATTGTGTCTGTGCTCGGCTTCTGCTCAGAGAAACTTACGTTGAACGTAACGTTGAACTTCTTCTCCATGTAAGGCAGACTCTCTGCCACCTTCTTCTTGAAAAGTTCGAGATGGTCGTGCGAAACCGTGAAGTGAATGTTAGCCTTACCATCAGAGCAAGCATAGAGCGCTGCTTCTACGAGATGCTCCTCCATCGGAGTGCGCGGACCATCCTCGTACTGATGGAACAGCAGCAAGCCCTTCGGCAACTGACCATAGTTCAAGCCCTTTGCCTCAAGCAGGTTTGCTACGACAGCCTTATACTTGCCGTGCTTGATAAGGTCGCAAACACATTCGCCTTCGTTCTCCTTGCACTTTGCGCAAAGAGCCTTCTTGAAAGCGAACTTCTTGATATTGTCGAAGAAGAACTTCTCGAAGTCGGTAGTCGGCTCGTCATAGTCGGCAGAAAGGAACGCAAAGAGATTCTTGAACATACGGCTCGCAGCTCCACTTGCCGGCACGAACTTCACGATAGTATGCTGGTCGCTAAGATAAGCGCTCCAATCGTTAACGTACTTCTCCACTTGCGCAGAGTCTGGCGAGAAGATGCCGTTGCCTACTGCTGCTGCAGCTTCAATCTTCAAGAACGGGAATCCTTCCTTAATCTGTGTGAGTTGATGCTCGATAGCCTCGGGTGTAATGCCTCGCTGTGCTATCTGGGTTAAATCTTGGTTAGAAAACATAATGTTGTAGTTTTAAGAATTAAATTCAAGACTTGGATTAACACATACAAATGTAAGGACTTTTTCTCAAATAAGGGAAAAAAACGCCCATTATTTTATGAATTAGAATTATTATTTATAATTTTGTGGTGATATTATCTCCGACAATGATTGAATCGTATTTGCATACGTGTTTAAACAGCAATTTAAATTATAACTTATGATAAATTTCCCTTGCGCAAAAATAAATCTCGGACTCAACATCACCGAGAAGCGCCCTGACGGGTATCACAATCTTGAAACCGTTTTCTTCCCTATTCCGCTATGCGACGCTTTGGAAGTGCAGACTATGCACGAGGCGTTTCCATCTAAACTGAACTGCGATCTTAAAGTGACGGGCAATAGTGTGTGTTGCAACGAGGAGGACAATCTCATAACAAGGGCATATAATCTGCTGGCAGCCGACTATAACCTGCCACGAGTTCATGCGCATCTGTACAAGCATATTCCAACAGAAGCCGGACTTGGTGGAGGTTCGAGCGACGCAGCCTTTATGATAAGACTGCTGAATGACAGCTACAAACTGAACATCAGCAAAGAGGACATGAAGAAGTACGCAGCTCGTTTGGGCGCCGATTGCGCTTTCTTCATCGCCTCTGAACCTGCCTACGCAGAGGGCATTGGAGAGATTCTTATGCCGGTTACAATTACCGATAATAACCTGAAAGGCTACAGCATGGTTGTAGTGAAACCGTCATTGGCAATCTCTACAAAGGAGGCGTTTGCACACATCCATCCACAAAAGCCGAACGTTTCGTGCCGCGACATTGTCGCGCAACCCATTGAGACATGGCGCAACAGACTGACAAACGACTTCGAGGAAAGCATCTTCCCAAACCATCCCGAATTGGCTGCCATCAAAGAGTCTCTGTATAACATGGGTGCGGCATACGCACAGATGAGCGGAAGCGGCAGCAGTCTGTTCGGCATATTCAAGGAAAAGGTAGACAAATCGGCATTCGAGAAGCAATTCCCCGACTGCAAGGTCTTTGTTCTTGACATTTAATGATTGCAGACCGCAGAATTTTAAGTATTATACATATTTGTAGCTGATATACAAACAGAATAAAAACTATATAAATTCAAAATAAATGCGCAATACAAACAATACATACAAGACACAAGGAGGCGACAATCTGGTTATCACCGCAAAGGAGAACGCTCCCCTGCTCGAATATCTCATCAATAACGTAAGCGAGAGCCGCTCCAAGTTGAAAGCAACGCTGCAAGGTCGTGGCATTGCCGTGAACGGAAGAATGGTAACTCAGTTCGACTACCAACTTAAAGCTGGCGACAAGATTATCATCAGCCGTCACAAGAAGCAGAACCAGTTCAAAAGTCGCTACGTTAAGATTGTATACGAAGACAGATGGCTCGTTGTTGTAGAGAAGAATATCGGCATTCTGTCGATGGCAGCAGGCCATTCTTCGCTCAATGTGAAGTCGGTGCTCGACGACTACTTCCTGAAGTCGCGCCAGAAATGCCGCGCACACGTTGTACACCGCCTCGACCGCGACACAAGCGGACTCATGGTATATGCTAAGGACATAGAGACAGAACAGATACTCGAGCACAACTGGCACCAGATTGTTTACGATCGCCGCTATGTCGCAGTAGTGAGTGGTGAAATGGAGCAGAACAACGGCACTATCGCCAACTGGCTGAAGGACAACAAGGCATACATCACATATTCGTCGCCTACTGACAATGGAGGCAAATATGCTGTCACACACTTCCAGGTGCTTAATCGCACCACAGAACACTCGCTCGTTGAGTATAAGCTCGAGACCGGTCGCAAGAACCAGATACGTGTACACTCGGCAGACATGGGACATCCCGTTTGTGGCGACATGAAATACGGCAACGGCGACGACCCGTTGCATCGTTTATGCCTGCACGCATACATGCTCTGCTTCACCCACCCCGTTACGGGCGAGCCAATGGAGTTCTCTACACCTATCCCTACAGCATTCAGAAGTCTGTTCTAACGAAATCAATTCCGTATGTCTGTGCCTAATTGTCAGTAAATATTATTTACATTAAGTTTTGTTTTTATTTAAACAAAACTACAATTAGGCACAGATTTTGCGTAATGATTAATGAATGATGATACTAACAAAAATATATAATTGGAGGTAAAGACCATGGCATTTATTGATTATTACAAAATACTTGGCGTAGACCGCAACATTCCACAAGACCAAGTGCGCGAAGCTTACCGCAAAAGAGCTAAGCTGTTCCATCCGGATCTGCACCCTAACGACCCGAAAGCTAAGGCTAAGTTCCAGGCGCTGAACGAAGCGTATGACGTTATTTCCGACCCTGAAAAGCGCAAAAAGTACGACCAATATGGCGAACGCTGGCGCGAAGCAGACGCTTATGCACAACAAGGCGGAGCTGGCGGTCAGCAGTATTGGAGCAGCAACGGTGGCGGTTCGCCATTCGAGGGCTTCGACTTCTCAAGCTTCGGCGAGGGCGGAGGGGGCTTCTCAAGCTTCTTCCAGGACTTGTTCGGCGCAAAAGCAGGTCGCACACATAGCCGCACACGCAGTTCGGCACGACAGAATACGGGCGAGATGAACGCCAACGTGAATATCGACCTATACACAGCCCTACTCGGCGGCGAGGTGATAATACAGCTTGGCAACGGATCGAAGATAAAACTGAAAGTAAAGCCAGAAACGCAGAACGGCACGAAGGTGCGCTTGCGTGGCAAGGGATATGATCGCGGCGATGGCACAATGGGCGACCTCATCATAACATACAACGTGAAGTTGCCTACAAACCTCAGCGAGCGACAGAAACAGTTGCTCAGAGAGATGCAACAAGGGTAAACGCAATAAGGGTGACAATGTGCAATACATTGTCACCCTATTATATTTTGAGAAAATTAAATCTCACCGATAAAGTGAAGTCAGACTCCACAATGGTTTCGATTTACTTTACCTTCTCTACGATAGCCTTGAAAGCCTCAGGGTTGTTAACAGCGAGGTCAGCGAGCACCTTACGGTTGATCTCGATACCTGCCTTATGGAGAGCACCCATAAGTGTAGAGTAGCTCATATTCTCGAGACGAGCAGCAGCATTGATACGCTGGATCCACAATGCGCGGAATGTGCGCTTCTTGTTACGACGATCGCGGTATGCGTATGTGAGGCCCTTCTCCCAAGTGTTCTTCGCTACTGTCCAAACATTCTTTCTTGCACCATAGTAACCCTTGGTGAGCTTCAGGATTCTTGTTCTCTTTGCTTTTGAAGCAACATGATTGACTGATCTTGGCATAGTTTTTCTTTCCTTTAAATGTTTTGACTAATAAAATTAACGGAGGCAGAGCAAATCACGAACCTGCTTGAGGTTGCTGTTGTCTACGATTGTCTGATGAACCAGATTTCTCTTCTGCTTCTTTGTCTTCTTAGTCAGAATGTGACTGTGATAAGCGTGATGACGCTTGATCTTACCTGTACCGGTAAAGCGGAATCTCTTCTTTGCACCGGAGTTAGTCTTTACTTTTGGCATTTTTTTGTTAATTTAAAATTGTTATTTATTATATGTGGCAACGCATATACCAAGGCGTTACGCACATTTATCATGTTGTCTTCTTATTGCTTATTTCTCGCCTTTGAGAGCCTTGAGAGCCTCTGCGCTTACTTTTGCGTTAGCAAGAAGTCCGCCGTTTGTCGGCATCTCCTCTACTCCGTTCTCTGCATCCTTAGCAGAACGAGCTTCAGCCTCACGCTTCTCGCGGTCCATCTTCTGCTGACTCTTCTTAACTACGCCAGCCTTCTTCGGAGCAAGATAAAGGAACATCTTCTTTCCGTCGAGCTTCGGAAGCTGTTCTACCTTTGCATATTCCTCAAGATCGTTAGCGAAGCGCAGCAAAAGCACCTCACCCTGCTCCTTGAAGAGGATTGAACGACCACGGAAGAAAACGTAAGCACGAACCTTGTTACCTTCTGTGAGGAACTCCTGAGCGTGCTTCAACTTAAAGTTGTAGTCGTGTTCGTCGGTCTGCGGTCCGAAACGAATCTCCTTGATTTCAACCTTAGCCTGCTTAGCTTTCATCTCTTTAGCATGTTTTTTCTGCTGATAGAGGAATTTGCTGTAGTCAATGAGTCGACAAACAGGAGGTTGTGCGTTAGGAGAAATCTCCACGAGATCCACGCCTTGTTCGCGCGCCATCTCAAGAGCGCTACGAGTCGCCATAACGGTTGAACCACCTTCACTTACTACACGTACTTCCCGAACGCGAATTTGCTCATTCACGCGGTACTGGTTTTTCATTTTGTCATTCTTCATTAAACTATTTTTGATAAGCTAATTCTTTTAAGCGGGTGCAAAGTTACCTATTTTTAGCCGACCAGCAAAATATTTTTGATGCTTTTTTGTCATACAACACGCACATCTTCAATAATTTTTATAATTTTGCATCAAAACACGTATAATAAATATGGAGAATATACATTTTACCGGACTTTCGATAGCTATCAGCACGTTCTTGGTTATCGGACTGTTCCACCCCATTGTCATTAAAGTGGAATACTATTTCGGTGTCCGTCTTTGGTGGATTTTCCTTCTTGCAGGCATTGCATTCATCGTTGGATCGATGCTCACAGCCAACGTCATAGCCTCTTCGATTCTCGGAGTATTGGGAGCCTCATGTCTGTGGAGCATCGGCGAGCTGTTCGAACAGAAGCAACGCGTGAAGAAGGGCTGGTTTCCTATGAACCCCAAGAGAAAGGAGGAGTATGAAGACTGAGCTGATACTTGTCGGCAGGACCAATGACAAGCTCTACATCAACGGCATCAAGGACTACACGGAGCGCATCTCGCACTACATGCCTTTCAGCATAACCACCATCCCTGCCCTGAAGAACACGAAAAACCTCAGCGAGGAACAGCAGAAGCAGGCTGAAGGCGAACAGATACTGCGACTCATACAGCCGTCAGACACCGTAGTATTGCTCGACGAGCACGGAGCAGAGCGCACCAGTATGGAGATGGGCGCATGGCTTCAGAAGAAGCAGCAGACAGCTCGCCGACTCGTCTTTGTAATCGGAGGTCCGTACGGATTCTCCGACGCCGTCTACAAGCGCTCAGACGAGAAGATTTCGCTCTCGCGAATGACATTCTCGCATCAGATGGTACGACTGATATTCACCGAGCAGCTGTATCGCGCCTGCACTATCATCAAAGGCGAGAGCTACCATCACGAGTAACACTATAGCGCTCACACGAACAACCCTATAGCAACAAACAAGGTGCGGGCAGAAATGCTCGCACCTTGTTATTCTATGCTTCTTATTTTAATATATCACAAACGTCCTACACGCCCAATAACGGGATGATAGACGGCGTGAGCAACGATGTGAGAATGCCGTTAAGCGTCAGTCCAAGACTGGCGTATGCTCCGTGTACCGGACTCTTCTCCATCGCCGTAGCCGTTCCCACGGCATGAGCTGCCGTACCCATCGAAAGACCTTGCGCTACGGGCGACTTTACACGCGCAAAGCCCATAGTGCGATAGCCGCACACAGCACACATCAAACCTACGCAAACCACTACAGCAGCCGTAAGCGGAGGAATACCGCCTATACTCTTCGTTACCTCCATCGCAATAGGCGTCGTAACCGATTTTGACGCAAGCGAGAGTATCACCTCGCGCGACGCTCCCATAGCTTTAGCGATATATACTACAGACACGATACCTACTACGCATCCGATAAACTCGCAAAGAAGTATCGGCGTGAGCTGCTTCTTTATCGTAGAGAGCTGCATATAGAGAGGCACACCAAGCGACACAACAGCCGGACGCAGCCAGAACTCAATCATTTTTCCACTCTGATTATACGTATCATAGCTCACGCCTGTTACCTTCAGGAACACTATAAGGCAGCATATCGACACAAGAATCGGGTTCATCACAACCCAGCCAGTCCAGCGACGCAGCAGCTTACCAAGAAAATAAGTGCCGAATGTGAGCGCTATGAGAAAAAACTCATTTGAGAAATATTCCATATCCTTATCCTTTCAATTTGCCTTTTGCTTTACCGTAAAACTGATGAACCCAACCCGTAACAGCCAACACAAGAATGGTTGACGCCACCGTTGACACAACGATTGGCAGCAGCTGAGCCTTGATAATGTCGAAATAGAGCATGATGGCTACTCCTGGCGGAACGAAAAAGAAGCCAATGTTACCCACAAGAAAATCTGAAATGCTGCGCACCCACTCAAGTCGTATCACCTTCAACTTCAGAAGCAAAGTCAAAAGCAACATTCCAAGAATGCTTGACGGAAGCGGAATGTGGGTGAGATAGATGATAAACTCACCCAAGGCAAGGCAACCGAAAAGGATTGCCAACTGTCTAATCATCATAATACCTGAAAACCTTTTAAACCTAAATGTTGTTATAAATCGGATGCAAAGTTAAGGTTTTTTAATAACATGACACAACAAAAGTTGTTGTTTTCTTGGCACAAAATCACTTTTCTCCATTTGTTCTTGTTTATTCTCTATCGACATGAATATTATTGGTTTATATTTACAATAAATATCGCGACACGGAAACGGACAAAGACCAAAAGAACATAATGTAAAGGCTCAGTAAAAGTCATCGTGCAGCGGACGGAACCTGATCGGATCGCGGACGGAATCCGATCGGATTGCGGACGGAATCTGATTGGATTGCGGACGGGGTCTGTTCGGATTGCAAACGCTACAACACAAAAAGAGGTGTTTCAAAACCACAAAGCGTAGGTCTTGAAACACCTCTTTTTTATATATAAGTATCTTATATACTATGTATGTTATGCCTTAACTGCAGCTATCAGCTCCTCCGGAGTTACGAGAGTCTGCTCGCCGGTAGTCATATTCTTCAATGTGAGCTTGCACTCCGCAATCTCCGACTCGCCAGCAAGCGCTACGAACGGCACCTGCTTTGCGTTGGCATAAGCCATCTGCTTCTTCATCTTCACGCTGTCCGGATAAATCTCTGTGCGTATGCCAGCCTCGCGACACTGACGCAGAACCGGCAGACAGTAAGCGCTCTCCTTCTCGCCGAAGTTGATGAAGAGCAGCTGTGTGCCGTTTACCGCTTCCTTCGGATAAAGGTCAAGACCGCCAAGCACGTCGTAGATACGGTCGGCACCGAACGAGATACCTACACCGCTAAGACCAGGAAGTCCGAAGATGCCGGTAAGATTGTCGTAGCGACCGCCACCTGTGATAGAACCGATTGCGTAGTCGAGAGCCTTCACCTCAAAGATAGCACCGGTATAGTAGTTCAGACCGCGTGCAAGTGTGAGGTCGAGGTCAATCTGATTGTGCAAACCACAAGTCTTCAGCGTGTCGAGGATGAAGCGTGTCTCCTCAACGCCCTTCAAGCCAACCTCCGAACCAGCGAGAACCTCTGCGATAGTAGCGAGTTTCTCGTCGTTAGTACCAGCAAGAGCGATTATCGGCTGCAGTTTCTCGATAGCGTCCTCTGAGATGCCAACACGACGAAGTTCCTCATTCACGTTGTCGATGCCAATCTTGTCGAGCTTGTCGATAGCTACCGTGATGTCAACAATCTTCTCAGCCTCGCCTATCACCTCAGCAATACCGGTAAGAATCTTGCGGTTGTTGATCTTGATAGCCACACGGATGCCGAACTTTGTAAACACGGTGTCTACAATCTGCATCAGCTCCACCTCGTTGAGCAGCGAGTCGGAACCTACAACGTCGGCGTCACACTGATAGAACTCGCGATAGCGGCCCTTCTGCGGACGGTCGGCACGCCATACCGGCTGAATCTGGTAGCGCTTGAACGGAAGCTGAATATCCTCGCGGTGCTGTACGACGTAGCGCGCAAACGGCACGGTAAGGTCGTAGCGCAAGCCCTTCTCGCAAAGCTTCGAAGCGAGATGCAGCGAGTTGCGACCGAGCAGTTCCTCGTCGTTAATCTTTGCAAGGCAGTCGCCAGAATTAAGAACCTTAAAGAGAAGTTTGTCACCCTCTTCGCCATACTTGCCCATGAGAGTCTGCAATGTCTCCATTGCCGGAGTCTCTATCTGCTGGAAGCCGTAGAGAGCGTAAACGCTGCGAATTGTGTCGAATATATAGTTGCGCTTCGCCATCTCAACCGGCGAGAAGTCGCGTGTACCCTTGGGTATACTTGGTTTTGCCATTAATAATTTAGAGTTATTGAATTAAAAAAGCTAAAGAAGTTAAAGCCACTAGCTGCAACTTTAACTTCTTTAGTTCAGTTATTTTTTTACTTTCTTACGATAGTCTGTGCGCGGTCCGGACCGATAGAGATGATGCGGATAGGAGTCTCAAGATACTCTTCGAGGAACTTCACATAGTCGTTGAACTCCTGCGGGAACTGATCTTCAGATGTGAACTTTGTCATATCCGTGTTCCATCCCTTGAACTCCTTGTACACCGGTTTAGCGTCGTAGAGCTCATAAGGCAGGTCGGTGGTCTGTGTACCGTCGGGCAACTCGTATGCTACGCAAGCCTTGACAACGGGGAAGCTGTCGAGCACGTCGCTCTTCATCATGATAAGCTCTGTTACGCCGTTGATCATAACAGAATACTTAAGCTGAACGAGGTCGCACCATCCACAACGACGCTCACGACCGGTAACAGCGCCATACTCGTGACCGAGGTCGCGAATCTTTGCGCCTGTCTCGTCGAAAAGTTCTGTCGGGAACGGACCTGAACCAACACGTGTGCAGTAAGCCTTCATGATGCCGTATACGTTGCCGATGCGGTTCGGGCCGACACCCAAGCCGATGCAAGCACCTGCGCAGATAGTGTTAGAAGAAGTAACGAAAGGATAAGAACCGAAGTCGACGTCGAGCATTGTACCCTGAGCACCCTCGCAAAGGATGTCCTTGCCCGAGCGCAGAATCTTGTTGATCTCGTGCTCGCTGTCCACAATCTGGAACTGCTTGAGATACTCGATGCCTTCCATCCAAACCTTCTCCAACTCAGTGATGTCGAAGTCGGTATAGCCGAGTGCTGCAATCTGCTTCAGGTGAGCAGCCTTGTGAGCCTCATACTTCTCCTGGAAATTGTCGAGGATATCGCCAACACGCAAGCCGTTGCGCGAAACCTTATCTGTGTATGTCGGACCAATGCCCTTACCGGTTGTTCCCACCTTGTTCTTGCCCTTCGAAGCCTCGATAGCTGCATCGAGCACACGGTGTGTAGGCATGATGAGGTGGGCCTTCTTAGAGATGTGCAGACGACTTTTCAGGTCGTGACCACTCTTCTCCAAGTCCTTCGCCTCATTCATGAAAAGGTCGGGAGCGAGAACCACGCCATTGCCGATAATGTTCACCTTGCCACCCTGGAAAATACCAGACGGGATGCTGCGGAGGACATACTTCTGACCTTCAAACTCGAGGGTATGACCAGCGTTCGGACCACCCTGGAAACGTGCGATAATATCATACTTAGGGGTCAGTACGTCTACTACCTTACCCTTGCCTTCATCGCCCCACTGCAATCCGAGCAGGACATCAACTTTACCTTTATTCATTTTTATCAATATTTGATTTCTTCGTTCCTTTTAAGTTGTTCTTCTTGCGTTTGCTTCGTGTCTGGCACGTCTGACATACTCCGTAAAAATACACAGAGTAGTATTCTTTGCGGAAACGTTTCAGGCGCACGCTTTCGAGCGCTTTTGCCACTTCCGGCACGTCCAGCTCCACCACTTTGCCACATACAGTGCATGTCTGGTAACAATGGTTGGACGTGTCGCAGCATGCTTCGTACTTTGTCTCTGCCTGAAACCTATGTCTTACCACAAGACACAACTTAACAAACAGATTGAGCGAGTTGTAGAGCGTGGCTCTGCTCACATGGAAGTTCTGCACCGCCATACGCTCCGCAAGCTCTTCCATAGTGAAAAGTCCTCCAATATCGTATATCGTATCGAGGAGCGCGAACCTCTCCGTAGTCTTCCTACAGTTGTTCTCTTCTATGTATTTGGTCAGCGCAGCGCGTGCTGCCGCCTTTTTATCGTTTTCCATCAATATGCAAAGTTACATTATTTTGGGAAAGTGACCAAAAAGAAACACTAAAAAGCGCCAAATCCTGTCTCTTTCAACAATTGTGTAGCCTCTTTAGCCTGTTCTGTATCAGTAGACGAAACATAATCGAGACATTTGACGAGCGGATGAAGAAGTTGGCGGTCGGCACTTTTAAGGTCGATTGCGGCTTTCTTGAACAACGCAGCATACAGTTGCGGCGTACATTCGTTATTGCGCTTCAACAGACGGCATACGAGGTTATAAGCACAGATGCGCACCAGCTTATCTTCGTTCGCGAGCAGCATCAGCGAGAACTGTTCTGCCTCCGTCATGTGCTGGAAAAGGTTGAATACAGCCGTCTCTGCCATCTCTACTGTCGACAACGTAGCAGCCCACTCCATCGCCTCGGTTGCCGTAAAGTCGGCAGCGGGCATGATGAGCGTAGCCAGTATCTTACATTCGCGTATATTCTCCTGCCACAGAGCCGCAGCAAGGGATTTGTCCTTGCCGTACTGCTCTGCCATGTGTCGCAAATCCATCTGCGACACTCCCCAATTTATCTTATAGTCGAGTCCTTTCTGTCGCATCGAAGTCGACGTTACGCCGTTCATATACAGACGAAAAGAACGCTTTATCTGTTTTACCTGTTCGGATGTTTCCATGTCACACATTATATTATATATAACTAAAGATAGCCATACTCTTTCGAGTAGCGCAGCATCTGCTCGTCATAGGCTTCTGTATAGTCGAGGCGCACATCGGTAGCGTTGCCTTCGCTGTCGCTCACGAGCTCCATCTTCGGGTTCAGGAAACCCTTGTACGGCGCTATGCCGAGCGACTTGTAGCGTGCCAGAAGTTCTTCATGCAACTTCGGTTCTACGTGTATTGCGTAGCGCTCTACGAGTTGCTTTGCAGCTTCGAAGTCGCCTTCGCTCTTTATGCGCTGAATCTCTGCAAGCAGTCTGGCAAATGCCTCACGCAACTGCTCGTAGTCGCTCACTTCTACGTATGTTTTCTCCTCATGCTTCACGAGTCTTACTGCCGACGGATAGTGCTCCAGCGTCCAACGGGCTATGAGAGCCCTGTTACGCATGTGCGCTTCCTCAATCTCGTTTCCCGGCTGAATGCGAGTGAGCTGAGTAAGCAGACCGTTCATCATGTATGTGTAGTACTGCGACTTGTATGCTTCAGCGTCGGGCACAAGACCCAGTTCTACGAGTTTTGCATCGGCTATGTAGTACAGGCCGAACAAATCGGCGCGTGCTTCTTCTATCGTACTGCCGTACGAACCGAGTGCGTCTGCCGACACTCCTGCGAGCAGTTGTCCCGATCCGTGTCCGAGACATTCGTGCAGGTCGGTATGCAGGTCGTCACATACGTCACCATATTTCTCAATCATGGCGCGTGTCGCTTCGTCGGCTACGAACTCCTGCAGGAAACCGTTGCCTTTAGCCGCCTGATTATATGCGTGTGTCAGATTGCCTATCGTTATACTCTTCGAACCGTAGCGCGCTCTTATCCAGTCGGCATTGGGCAAATTGATGCCTATCGCCGTAGACGGATATTCGTCGCCGCCGAGCATCGCCGAGCATACCACGTTAGCCGTCACGCCGACAACCTGCGGCTTTCGGAAGCGAGGATCTACGGGCGAGTGGTCTTCAAACCATTGCGCATTCTTGCTGATGGTCTGCGTGCGTTGCGTTGCCACCATGTCCTTGTACGACACAATGCCTTCCCACGATGCCTTCATGCCGAGTGGGTCGCCATACACTTCTATGAAGCCGTTGATAAAGTCGATGCGTCCTTCGTGCTCATTCAGCCATTCTATTGAATAGGCGTCGAACTTGCTGAGGTCGCCTGTTCTATAGTAGTCCACGAGCATACCGATTATCTTCGCCTGAAGCTCGTTCTCTGCTACTTCCGCCGCTTTCTCGAGCCAGTAAGCGATGTGCTTTATCGCATCGCCATAGAGTCCGCCTTCGTGCCACACATCTTCCTTCAGCATGCCGTCGGCTGTCTTGCGGAGCGTTGAGTTGAGTCCGTAGGATATTGGCATTGGGTCGTTCTCGTCGCGCATGGCCTCGTAGAAGTCCTCCGCTTCCTGCTGTGTCACATCCTCGTAATAATTACATGCAGATGTCTGCACGAGATCGTCACCGGCTTTCTGGTTTACACGCTTAGGCTGAATAGTAGGGTCGAATATCACCTTGCAAAGCTCATCGATATTCTCGTCTTCGCAACCGCAACAGTCCACAACCTGTCTGAAGTATTCCTCAGTAAAAGCTGGTACAAACTTCTCGCAGCCGTAATGGTGGTGTATGCCGTTCGAGAACCACACTCGCTTAAGGTATGTCTCCAACGCCTTGTACTCTGTCGTCGTGCGGTCGCCTTCGTAGCGTTCGTATATAGCTTCGAGCACTTTGCGTATGCGCAGATTGTAGCGTCCGAACTGGTCGGTTGTTATGTCGCGTCCGCAGAGAGTTGCCTTGGCGAGGTAGTATATGTATAGCTTCTGACGCAGGGTCAGCGCCTCAAAACCGTCGAGACGGTAGCGTAGCATCTGTATGTCGGCAAACCGCTCGTCGGTATATCTGAATTGTTCTGTCATTGTTTACATTTAGAGGTTTTCACATTCTGCCAGCCAAAGCGCGCTTGATGCGTCGGTGGGCATACGCCAGTCGCCGCGCGGACTCAAGCTCACGCTGCCCACCTTCGGACCGTCGGGCAGACACGAGCGCTTGAACTGCTGGTTGAAGAATCGTCTAACGAAGGTCTTCAGCCAATGCTTTATCACTTCGTCCGAATAGAGGTCTTTGCTGAACGCATGGCGTGCAAGCATGTATATCTTTGCCGGACTGAAGCCGAAGCGCATGAAGTTGTAAATGAAGAAGTCGTGCAGCTCGTACGGACCTACAAGGTCTTCTGTCTTCTGCTTTATGTTGCCATGCTCGTCGGCAGGTATCAGCTCGGGCGAGATAGGTGTGTCGATGATGTCGAGCAGGGTTGTTCTCGACTGCTCGTCTACGCTGTTCTCTGCCACATGGCTCACGAGATAGCGTATGAGGGTCTTCGGTATGCTCGCGTTCACGCCGTACATCGACATGTGATCTCCGTTGTATGTAGCCCATCCGAGCGCCAGTTCGCTCAAGTCGCCCGTACCGATAACCATGCCGCCCAACTCGTTGCTGAGATCCATGAGTATCTGCGTGCGCTCTCTTGCCTGTCCATTCTCGTACGTCACGTCGTGTACGTTTATGTCGTGACCAATATCCTCAAAGTGCTGCGTAACGCTCTTGCGAATGCTTATCTCACGTATAGTAATGCCCAAGCCCTTCATAAGGGTCATGGCGTTGTTGTATGTGCGGTCTGTGGTACCGAAGCCCGGCATCGTGACGCCCACAATGCCCTTGCGATCGTAGCCCAACTTGTCGAAGGTCTTAACGCAGACGAGCAGGGCGAGTGTAGAGTCAAGACCACCACTGATGCCAATCACGACACACTTGCAATGGGTGTGTACCAAGCGTTTTGCCAAACCGCACACCTGAATACTGAATATCTCGTCACACGAAGCATACATGTCGTCGCTCTCTGGTATGAATGGATGCGAATCGACATGGCGAAGCAGCTCGAATCTTCTTTCGTCTGTTTCGTCTGCATCGAACACTCTGGCTTTATGTCCACGCTGGGCATGTACGAACGAGGTGTTTCTTCTGCGCTCTGTGCGAAGCTTGTCCACGTCTATCTGGCTCACCACGAGCTGTTCTTCCAACGAGAAGCGCTCCGACTCTGCCACCAGAGCGCCGTTCTCATAGACGAACGCATTGCCGCCATAAACCACGTCTTGCGTGCTCTCGCCGAAGCCGCACGAACTATATACGTAGCCGCATATCAGTCGGGCACTCTGCTGTGCAAGCAGACTCTTAAGATAGACGTTCTTGCCGATGAGGTCGTCTGATGCCGATAGGTTAAGTATAATATCAGCTCCCGACAGCACGAGGCCGGTCGACGGGGGCAATGGCGACCATACATCCTCGCATAGTTCTATGCCGAACTTCACGCCGCGTGCCGTCTTGAACAACGTTTCTTCGCCACTCACGCTCACCCAACTGCCGGCGTAGCCAATCACAACCGATTCTGTAAGGTCGTCCGATGAGGCGAACCATCGCTTCTCGTAGAACTCGCCGTAGTTGGGCAGAAAGCGCTTTGGTACAATGCCCAGCACCTTGCCGTGCTGGCATACCACGGCGCAGTTGTACACTCCGCCGCCAATGCATACCGGAGCGCCAACAACGCTTATCACATCGCATCGCTCTGTAGCCTCAAGCATGTCGGCAATCTTCTTCTCCACACGATCAAGCAAAGCCTGTTGTGCAAAGAGGTCCTGACACGAGTAGCCCGTAACCGACAGTTCGGGGAACACCAATATCTCCACGCCGCGCTTGTCTGCGTCTACAACAAAGCGTTCTATCTGCTCTACGTTGTAGTCTACATCGGCAACCCTCACCTGAGGTATCGCCGAAGCAACAGTTATATATCCGAAATTCATAAAAGCCTTTTTTATCTTTTACTTTTAAAAGTTTTGTGGCTGCGTGGTATGGGCATCTTGCCCATACCTCCTACTTTTTACTTTTTTACTCTTTTACTTTTATCGTATCGTTACCTGCGTCGCTCCATATCCATACTCCTGGAACGAAGCGTCCTGGTATCTATAGTTCTTATATCTATATCTCAGTTCGTTAACAAGAGCATGGCGTAGCACGCCTTCGCCCTTACCATGTATGAACACGATACGTTTGCCTTTGTTGTGTTTGTTCTCCTCGAGCGTACGGCGGAAGTAGTCGAGCTGATAGTTGAGGATATCTGCAGAGCCCATACCTGCAGTTGTCTCCAGCAGTTCGTCAGCATGAAGGTCTACAACAAGGATGTCATCGCCATTGGCGCGGCTGTTACGATGAGTAGCAGAAGTGTTCAGACTACTTTTCTTCAACTTCTCCATAGCGCTTTTCGGCAGTTCGCCAGCTTTGTCAGCAGCCTTCTTCTCCTCCTTCTCCTCGTCCACGTATATCAGCTGTTCTGCATCAACGGGCTTCAGCTGCGCTACGCCGTCGTTCTTCACTACGGGGTACAGCAACGCAGGCGTCTCAAAGAAGTCGTTCTTCTGGAACGTATGCAGTTTGTAGAACTTCACCTTGTCGATGCGGAACTGCACGTCGCAAACCGGCTTTGCCACAAAATCCTTGTCGCGCTTGAAAGAGAGCAACTGGAAACGCACGCGGTCAATCTCGTTCAACTCATCGAGTGCGAAACTCTCCACATACATCTTCGTGTTCGGCTCTAGTTCTCCCTCGCCACGCAACGTGTATGTGCCGCCCTCTACGCTCATGTACAGATAGTGAACGTAGTAGTTGCTGTCGTTAACGAGATAGCAAGCGAAACTTGTCTTAGAGAAGTTTTTCACATCCTCCGGCACGAACGCATAGTACACGTTCAGCACGTTACCGCCCTTGCGCTCCTCCACTTTCGCCTTGTACGTAATTTCTCTGTCCGCAGCGTCATACTCGTCTTCATCCTCCAGCACGTCTTCGTCCATCTGGTTTATCTTCGCCTTCACCGACATGTTGAACGTATCGGGACCAGCTGCCGTCGGCTCCTCTGCCCCACTCTTTTTCTGTATTGACTTCGATATCGAGTAGTCGTCGCTACTGCTCATCACTACGAGGTCCGTCACTGGCGTCGGAATCTGAAAACCATCTTCATCCTCCACCAGCGCTATATCTTTACCTTGAAAACCGGCAATGCGTCCGCCGCCGATATCACTCAAGAATTGTACTTTATCTCCTATCTTCATTTTACTTTTCTTCTTTACTCTTTTACTTTTAACTAAGGTATCAGCAGCGAGCTATCACCATAGCTCAAGAATCTGAAATCGTGCGCCAGCGCATAGTCGTACACCTTATGCCAGTCGCCGTGCAGAAACGCGCTCACCAACAACAGCAACGTGCTCTGCGGCTGATGAAAGTTAGTCACGAGCATCTTCACAATCTTATACTCATAGCCCGGCGCAATGATAATCTGTGTGCTCGAGTGCAGAACGCTCAGCCCGTGTTTGTCCAGATAAGCCACGACATTCTCCAAAGCCTTCATCGGTGTCACACCCTTCGCAGCCTCGTTCTCGTAAGGTTCCCACTGGTTCACGTGCAGTTCCTCCTCTGAGAGATCCATGTTCTGTTCCAGCTTCACGCCCATGTAGTAAAGACTCTCCAACGTGCGCACACTCGTCGTGCCTACAGCTATAGCCTCTGCTCCATGCTTTATCAGCTTCTCAAGTGTCTCTCTATGCACACACACATACTCAGTATGCATCTCGTGGTCTTGAATCTCCTCCGACTTCACCGGCTTGAACGTACCCGCACCCACGTGCAGCGTCAGCTCTTCGCGGTCGATACCCTTGCGGTCAATAGCCGCCAGCACCTCCGGCGTAAAGTGCAGACCAGCTGTCGGAGCAGCCACCGATCCCTTTACCTTCGAGTAGACGGTCTGATATGTCGTCTTGTCGCTCTCCTGCGTCTCGCGGTTCAAGTACGGCGGAATAGGCAACTCGCCCACAGCGTCGAGCAGTTCGGCTAACGACACCTCCGCATTGTTCCACACGAAGCGCACTCTGTAGCTCTTGCCCACATCCTCAAGGCGCTCAGCCTTCAGAGTAACAGCCTCGCCGTTCACATCGAACGTGCGCTCAAGCGTCTCGCCCTTCCACTTCTTCAGATTGCCAATCATGCAGAGCCATTCGCATTCGCCCTTGGTCTGAAACATCTGCTCGTAGTCTGCCGGAGCATAAGGCTCGAGCAAGAATACCTCTATCAACGCTCCCGTAGCCTTGCGGAAATGCATACGCGCCTGAATGACACGCGTATTGTTGAACACCATCAAAGCGCCCTTGGGCAGATGATCCGCAATGTTGCAGAACACGTCCTCCGACACCTCGCCATGCTTATACAGCAACAGCTTGCTTCTGTCACGCTGCGCCAACGGAAACTTAGCGATACGCTCGTCCGGCAACGCATAGTTATAATCCTTGATATGTATGTGTTTTGTCTCCATAATCGTTTTGTTGTATTTGCCACACGGGGCTTCATCTTAATCTACAAAGGTAATTATAAATTCTGACATACTAATCTTTGCAATCAACTATTTTAACTAAAAATATGAACGAATTCCGGTAGGTCTGGAATAAGGCTCCTGCAGTGATGGAATAAAATTGCCTCTATGACGGAATATTATTCTATCATAGAGGCAATTCACTATCAATGCAGTACACCACGCAGCACGGTGTAGATGAGAGTAGCCACAAGCACAAGCATCACGATGTCTATGTCGTCCGTGCTGAAGCCCGTTGAAGTATACTGTGTAGAAACGAAACACTTCGACTGCGACATCTTCGCCCTAAACTTATAGTAGAGAAAATAGACAGCACAGCCTACCGTGCCACCCCACAATAGTCCTACGAGCACATCAAACGGATAGTGTACGCCCAGATACATACGGGTGTAACAGCATACAAGCGACCACAAGAGCAAGCCCGTACTCAGTATGCCACTTCTCACAAGCAGACTGAAGAACACGGCTATCGAGAACGTATTTGACGCATGCGCCGAGAAGAAGCCGTACAGACCATTGGCGCAGTAGCCGTCCACAGTCTGTACAACGCCTCGCAGCAAAGGGTCGTTGCACGGGCGAAAACGCGCCACACCCGGCTTTACGATGCCGTCTGCCAAACCGTCGGCAAACAGAACGCACAAAGCGGCACAAGCCACTATCAGCGCTATCTGTCCCATCGTCTCGCTATTCTTTATCACAAGATACAGCAAGGCTATGTACAACGGAATCCAAGTCATACCCGACGTCAGGGCCATCATCAGTCCGTCCATAAACTGCGAGTCGCTGCCATTCAGCGCCAACAACAGTTCCTGATCATATCCTAAAAGCGTGTCGATATTCATTTTTATAATTTGAAAGTAAACCACAAACTTGAATCGTCTCTTCCTTATCCCACGACGGGGAGGAACGTGGGAGAACTTATATCACCTCTACCGAGTTCTTGGGCAGCCAGCCCTCCTTGCCGTCGTCAAGACGCACGCCATACCAAGCGTTCATCGAACGGTCGGTGATGGTCAGACGTGTACCCTCGTGTATCACGAAGGCGTCCGAACTGCTCTCCGACGGTGTTGCCTTCACGTTGAGCGTCGGCGAAAGCACTATGGCTACGCTATGCTCCGAAAGCGCAGCCTTGCGCTGGTAGGCGAACAGAACGCTCACAAGGAACAGCACGAAAAGTGCAGAGCCTGCGAAGAAGCCCACCTTACGCAGAACGATGTTGCTACCGAAGAGATATACAAGCATGAGCACCAGCGACACCACGAAAGCCACAACAGCCATCGTAGCCCATGTGTCGATGCTCAACACATTCTGCAGCGAGTGATACCACGTCACGAAGAACATCTCGTCTACCGGCACCACCTTGTCGATGGTCTTGCCACGCAGGAACTGCAGATTGTAGCGTACGTCGCTGTCGTCAGGGTTAAGTCGCAGCGCACGCTCGTAGGCTATTATCGACTGCGTGATGTTGCCCAAACGATACTCGCAGTTGCCGAGATTGTAGTACAGTTCCGCGCTCTCGCCTGCCTTCAGCAGTTCGGTATAGCAAGCCGCAGCCTGCTGATAGTCGCCCTTGGCATAAGCAGTGGCTGCTATGGCAGCGCCACGCTTACCATGCTGGTATGTCGTGATGGCTATTGTGCCGTTGCGGCTTGCCTGCTGCTCATTAGAGGCATTGTCAGCGGCATTTGCACTTATCGCTCCAAAGCCGAAGCTCATCGCCATAAACAGCAATATTAATCTCACCACATTGCCACTTTTCTTTGCTGTCTTGCCACGCAAGACTCCATCAATCTCCGTAATAGCTACCATAGCACTATCGTATGTCTTTGTCATATTTCCCTCTGCACTGCCCGGAGCATAGCGTTCGTACTCACACTCGTCGAGAGCCGAGAGGAACTTGCCTATAATATCTTCGCCTATGCCACGTGTAGCAAGTTGCTCGCTGATGTTCTCACGTGAGAGTTTCTCTACCGGCATGTTCAGTTTGTCGCCAACATAGCCCCAAAGCGCACGCAGCACCTCGTCATAGAACTCGTTTTGCTTGCCTGCCGTGAGCAACTTGTAAGCGGTCTTAAGGCGCTTCGTAGCCACCTTGTTGGCACGCTTGCCGCGCTTGCCTATGATGTCGGCGTTCTCCACAGCCTTCTTGTGGAAGATAACCACAAGTGCTACAAACACAACGAACGGCACAATCAGCCACAACCAGAAACCCACAGATCCAAAGAAGAGGTGCGCGGTATCAATCGTGTCGTACATGCCCTGCTTTATAGGCCTTATATCGGTCGGCTGCGCCTCAGAATAGTCTGTTACTGACGTACCCTTGCCATCGCCCGGCTCCACCTTGACTGTGAGCGGCGACGTCTTCACCGTCTTGTACTGATTGCTTGCCGTGTCATAGTAAGTGAGCGACACAGCAGGTATGGTATAGTTGCCCTGGTTGCGCGGCACCACAAGAAAGTCGTACACCATGTTGCCTTCCAAGCCGTTCGTTGTGAGCTTTGTCTTGTCGGTCACCTTCGGGTCGTACTTATCGAAGTCCTTCGGGAAGGTAACAACTGGCTGCTTGATGAGTTTAAGGTTGCCGTTGCCACCCACCACAACACGCAACGTTACAGGCGTTCCTGCCTTCACGCTGTTGCTCAGAAGCTGCGAAGATATTGAGAAGCGGCCTACTCCGCCCGAGAAGTCGGCAGGCTTCTGCGGCAGTGGGTCTACCTGTATATCTATAGCCGGTGCTACGATGTTTCGCTTCACCTCTATATATCCCGAGCCACCGTTGAAGAACGCTTCGAACGGGTCTACATTACGGTTTTGCATAACGACAACACCCTTGAACGTGAGGCTCGGTATCGTCATCTTGCCAGTCATTTGCGGGTACATAACATACTGGCTCCACGTTACGCAACGATAGTTTCTACCGTTCAACTTCTCTATGTGGAAGCTCTTCTGCTGCGGCAGAGGTATCTCCTGCGTGTGGAAGCCCTTCAAGTCGGGCATCTTGCCATCGAGCGACGTAAGGTCTACAAGGGTGTACACCTTGTACGTAAGCAATATCGGCTCCTGCTCATGCACGTGCTTCTTGTTGGCTGTCACCTTCACGAAGAGATCTTTAGAAGATATTCTGCCTCCCGAACTATGCGACGGCGAAACGGCGTCATCGTGCATATTTGGCGCCGACGAACCGTTGTTGCATGTGGCGCCCGACACCTGTATGCGGAATGGTCGCGAGGCGATTGTCTTACCGCCTGCCTTGGCGTGTGCTGCACCTATGGTGTATGAGCCAGCTTTCTCCGCATAGAGCGTGTAGGTATAGGTTATCGACGACGAGCGGCTGGTATGTCCGTTCACAATCTGATAGCTCGACTGCTGCGATGTGTACGGACCAGCTATCACTTCCAGACCGGAAGGGATGGAAGCCGAACGGAACTCGTCCACCGACACATTAGCTATAGTGTATGACACACGGAAGTTCTCGCCAGTAGCAACGTGTGTAGGGGCAGAAACAGAAATGTTTTGCGCACATACCGTGAGTACATACGCAAAACATGTCAGTAATAGTGTGGTTATCTTCTTATTCATTCTGAATGATGTATTTTTATGTGGTCTACCAGTTTTTCTGCAACTTGCGCGATCTGTTCTGACGCATGGCGTCCTTTATGCGTTGCTGTGTCTGCTGCTCCTGCTGCATGGCGGCGTTAAGCATCTGCTCGGCGTTCTCCTTGCTCATCTTTTCCTGCTGCTTCTGCTGCTGTTGCTTTTGGTTCTTGTCTTGTTCTTTCGTTTCCTTGCTCTTGTTCTCGCCCTTGTTCTGCTGCTTCTTCTTTTGCTGTTGCTTGTCCTTGTTCTGCTTGTTCTTTTTCTGCTGGCGCATGCAGAGCGCAAGGTTGTAGCGGGTCTCGTTGTCAGACGGGTTGTTGCGCAGACTCTCCTTGTATGCCTCCGCAGCCTCGCCGTACATCTTCAGCGACTGGCATATCCATCCGATGTTGTGGTATGCCATAGCCTTACGCTTCGGGTCGGTCTCTATCTTGCCAGCATGCTCAAACTGCTGTATGGCTGCCGAGTCTTTCTTCTGCATGAGCAAGGCGCAACCGAGATTGTAGAGCGCTTGCGGATTTGACGGGTTCTTGTCTACTGCCTTGCGGTATTCTGCCTCAGCCTTCACATAGTTGTCCTGCTTGAACCAGCGGTTGCCGTAGCGTATGTGCTGGCGGTCGGTCTGCGCAAAACCTACCAATGCCTGAATCATCAAGATTGAAAGAACTAAAAACTTCTTCATGTTGAATATCGTTTATTTCTTGAATAGTCTGAAATGTTTGAACAACGGATTCTTCTTCTCCATGATGCACGCCTCCACTATCAGCAGAACGAGCAACACGATGCAGAACGACTGGAACTGCTCGGCATACTCGCTGTAGATAACGCTCTCGGTCTCGCCTTTCTGGAGCTTCGAAAGCTCGTCGTTCAACTTCTCCTGAGCGTCGTTGGTGTTGTCTACATGGATATATGTGCCGCTACCAGCACGGGCTATGTCGCGACACATGTCTTCGTTGAGAGCCGACATAACGATGTTGCCTGCATTGTCGCGGATATACTCGCCGCCGCCAATGGGTATCGGAGAGCCCTTTGTGCTGCCTATGCCGAGGATGAACACGTTGATGCCTTTCTTGCGTGCTTCCTTAGCTGCATCCAACGCTCCACCTTCATGGTCCTCGCCATCGGTTATCACGATGATCGCCTTGCCTACACCCTGCTGCTGCGTGAAACTGCTCGATGCTACGGAGATGGCGCGTGCTATATCTGTGCCTTGTGTGGAGATGAGCGCCGGACTGATGCCCTGCAGGAACATCTTTGCCGACACATAGTCGCTCGTGATAGGCAGCTGTACGAAGGCGTCGCCAGCAAACACTACAAGACCAATCTTGTCGTTAGAGAAGTTGTCAACGAGGTTCTCTACAAGCATCTTGCTCTTGTCCAAGCGCGATGGCGCTACGTCCTGAGCCAGCATCGAGTTACTGATGTCGAGGCAGATGATGGTTTCTATGCCGTTGCGCTTCTCGTTGCTTATCTTTGAGCCCATCTGCGGACGAGCTATTACAACCACAAGCACGGCCACGGCTGCCATCGTAAGCCAAAACTTCACGCGGCGACGCATGGTAGAGGCATCGGGCATAAGCTGACGCACAAGGTCTTTGTCGCCAATGCGCGTTATCTTCTTTTGCCTGCGCCATAGGCTATAGTATCTGACTGCTACCAGCACTACCACAAGCCATAGCAGCCATAAATATTGGGGGCTCTCAAATCTGAACATTGTTTTAAACTTTGAATTTTGAGTTTTTATTTTGGCAATAGCCTAAGGTTATGCCACTAAAGACAACACTATACGGTTGTTGCAACCCGTATCTGTAGCGGATTCCGTACGCCGCCAACCTTAAGGTATTCGGCGAAGAACCGTAAAGCGTAGCAGAATCTCTGCTACGAGCAGCAGCAAAGCCACAATGGCAAAGGGCTGATAAGCCTCGTAGTGCTTAGAGAAACGCTTAACGTCCATCTTTGTCTTCTCGAGCTTGTCGATGTCCTTGTATATCTGCGACAGCTCTCGGTTGTTTGTTGCACGATAAGAGTTGGCATTCGTTATCTGCGCAATCTCGCTCAGAGTCTTCGTGTCTATCTCCACCGGCATATTCACATACTGAACGCCTCCGGCTACTGGCACGGGATAAGGTGCCACTTTGTTGGTTCCTACCGCAATAGTATATACACGCACGCCAAGACTGTGCGCTATCTCTGCACTCGTCATCGGCGAGATGTCGCCCATGTTGTTGCTACCGTCTGTAAGAAGGATTACGACCTTGCTCTTTGCCTTCGATTCCTTCAGTCGCGAAACGGCGTTTGCAAGTCCCATACCGATGGCTGTACCGTCTGAGATAATGCCACGTGCAGCTATGTCTGTACGAACTGATCCGAGCAGATTCAGAAGCGATGCATGGTCGGTAGTCATAGGACATTGTGTGAACGACTCGCCGGCAAAGATTGTAAGACCGATGTTGTCGTTCGGACGACCAGCCACGAACTCTGCTGCTACGTTCTTGGCTGCCTCAAGACGATTTGGTTTCAGGTCTTCAGCAAGCATAGACGTCGAGACGTCCATAGCAAGCATGATGTCGATGCCTTCTACCGACTTGTTGTCCCAAGAGTTGCGAGTCTGAGGACGTGCCATGACGCACACAATCATCACAAAGGCAAAGCAACGCAGAACCATAGGGGCGTGCACTATGCGCTGTCGCCAGCTCTTAGGCGCCTTGTAGTAGGCAGCCACGGTGCTGACACGCATGGTAGGTTCGCTATGCTTGCGATTGCGCCAATACCATATTATATAAGGTATCAGCAACGTGAGCAGTATGAAGTATTCTTTATTTACAAATTCCATTGTTGTATATTACTTTCGTTCTGTACCAGCCTGCCCTTACATAAGGAGCAGCCATACACGATAAACCACATAGCCTGCCAGTGCGACTACAGCCACGGCGATAGCGCCCAAAAGCGTATTAAGCGCAACACGCGTCTTGCGTGTACGCACCTCTTCCTCGCTAAGTGTCGGTTCTATACGCTCTTCTGTAGGAGCATCCTCACGCTTGGTCTGGTCTATGAAGTTAATGGCGTTAAGAAGGTTCATGTCTTTCTCGTTGAGAAGTGCCGAATATTTCGCAAACTTCACAAGGTCGGCAGTCATGAACAACTCGCTTAGCTCTGCAAGCATTTTCTCGTCGCCGGCACTACGCAGGTTTTCGAGAATCTCCGAAGAGGTCATCTCCATAGCGTTGAAACCGAAACGCTCGCGTATATACTGGCGCAGGGTGTCTGTAAGCTGCGTATAGTAAGCCTTCTGGTCGTAATCGGCTGTATGCGACTCGCCCTTCAAGCGGTTCATCTCGTCCAATGCCTTCTTGTGTGGCGGCACTTTCTTCACGATGCGTATGCGGGCAACAATCGGTTTGTTCTGTTTCAGACGTACTATAACCCATGAGCCTAACGCAATAAGTAACAGCACGATAAGCATCATCCAAATAAGCGGTGTCCACTCTGACCAAAGGAACGGATTGTCCTGTACCGACTTCGGCGGGAAGAACTTGTCCATGTTGAGAGTGTCTACATCGCAAGTGATAACCTTAAGCGCTACGGGGTTCGACTTGTAGCTCTTGCCGTCTACCTTCACCGTAATGCCAGGTATGGCATACAGTCGTTCGTCGAAACTCGTAAGCGTAAGTATCTTCTTCACGCTCCAATAGCCGTCGACAACAGCCGTGTCGCCCTTCGAATCGTCAAGCACCTCAACACCAGGCACAATATATTGCGAACGCTTGTAGTGCGGATACACAATCTTTGCGCCCTGGCGAGCTGTGATAGTCAGTTGAAGATGTGTCTGTTCGCCAATCATTATCGCAACAGAGTCGATCTTAGCCTCAACACCCACCTGCTGTGCGGCAGCCATCGTGAGTGACGACACGAACAATATGAGAGTTATTAATCTTTTCATTGTTTAACTGTTTCTTGATGAGAACAAAGTCATCATAGCTTTCACGAAATCCTCATCGGTAGCCACAGACATCCAGTCGACATTTGCCTGAGAGAATGTCTCACGAAGTATCGCCTCACGCTCCGTCCAATAGCGAGCATGAGCAGCACGCACCTTCTTGCTTGAGGTATCGATATACATCTCGCTACCCGTTTCTGCATCCTGCACCTTCATAAGTCCTACATCCGGCAACTGCTTTGCCCAGCGGTCGTAAACCTGCACAGCCATAAGGTCGTGCTTGCTGTTGGCTATCTGGAACTGCTTCAGGAAGTCCTTATTGTCATAGAAGTCGCTGATGACGAATGCGGTTGTGCGGCGTTTCATCATACGTGTGAAGTAAGCCACCGCTTCGCCAATGTCCGTTTTCGTACTTTGCGGATGGAAGTCGAGCATCTCTCGTATTATATACAAGATATGCTTACGTCCCTTCTTCGGTGGAATATACTTCTCTATACGGTCTGAGAAGAACACAACACCAATCTTGTCGTTGTTCTGCATAGCGCTGAAGGCAATGGTAGCAGCAATCTCAGTAGCCATCACCGACTTCATACACTTGCGTGTGCCGAAATCGAGCGACCCCGAGACATCAATCAACAACATAACGGTGAGTTCGCGCTCCTCCTCAAACACTTTCACGTAAGGCTTGCGGAAACGTGCTGTGACATTCCAGTCTATGTCGCGAACGTCATCGCCAAACTGATACTCGCGAACCTCGGCAAACGCCATACCCCTACCCTTAAAGGCAGAATGGTACTGGCCTGCGAATATGTTCTGGCTCAGACCCTTCGTCTTGATTTCTATCTTGCGAACCTTTTTAAGTATCTCTGACGTTTCCATTGTCTTATGTTTAAGGCACCTCTACCTTATTTATTATCTTAGATACGATCTCCTCACTTGTAATGTTGCTTGCCTCAGCCTCGTATGAGAGACCTATGCGATGGCGCAGCACGTCGTGTGCAACGGCACGCACATCCTCTGGCACTACGTAGCCGCGACGCTTGATGAAAGCGTAAGCACGTGCAGCCTTTGCAAGCGAGATACTTGCACGCGGCGAACCGCCGAAGGTAATCATATCCTTCAGTTCGCCCAAACCGTACTTCTCGGGGTAACGTGAAGCGAAGACTATGTCAGCAATATACTGCTCAATCTTCTCGTCGATATATACCTCTTCAACCACCTCGCGAGCCTTCAAAATCTCCGCTGCAGTTGTTACTGGCAACACCTTCTTCTCCTCACCACGCAGATTCTCTCGGATAATGAGCTTCTCCTCCTCAAGTGTAGGATAGCCGATAACCACCTTGAGCATGAAACGGTCTACCTGAGCCTCAGGCAACTGATAGGTACCCTCCTGCTCAATAGGGTTCTGCGTAGCCATTACGAGGAACGGATTAGGAAGCTTGAATGTCTGCTCGCCGATTGTAACCTGATGCTCCTGCATAGCCTCGAGTAAGGCACTCTGAACCTTTGCCGGCGCACGGTTGATTTCATCCGCAAGTACGAAGTTCGCAAATACCGGACCCTTCTTTACCTGAAAGTTCTCGTCCTTCTGTGAATAGATGAGCGTACCTACAACGTCGGCTGGTAACAAGTCGGGTGTAAACTGAATGCGGCTGTAGTCGGCATCGATAAGCTGTGAGAGAGTTTTTATGGCGAGAGTCTTTGCCAAACCTGGCACACCCTCCAAAAGGATGTGACCATCGCTAAGAAGCGAGATAAGCAACGACTCGATGAGGTGTTTCTGTCCAACAATCACTTGGTTCATACCTGTCACCAAGTTGGTGACAAAACTGCTTTGCTGTTCTATCCGAGCGTTAAGCTGGCGGATATCTATTGATTCTGACATAATAGTTTATGTTTAATATTTACTCGTTAAATCGGGCACAACCTTTATAGCTGCGCCATAAATTAAGCGCAAAATTACTGAAATAATAAAACAGAGGCGAAATATATAGACTAAAATATATTAAATAGTCGAAACATTTCACTAATATTGAACAATCTTAAACCGATTTGTCAATTCTGCATACACGCGCTGAACGGGGAAACCCATAACATTATAATAGCTACCTTCTAGTCCGGTTACGCCGATATAGCCTATCCATTCCTGAATTCCGTAGGCACCGGCCTTGTCGAATGGCTTATAGTGCTCAATGTAATAATCGATCTCGGAATCTGTCAGTTCCTTGAAAGTAACTCCAGTCATGACCGAGAAGCTATGCAGCTCATGCTTGGTCTTCATGCAAACGCCGGTAACGACATGGTGTGTGCGTCCGCTTATCTTACGCAACATGGCGTGAGCCTCAGCTGCATCATGCGGTTTGCCAAGGATATCGTCGCCAACAATCACCACCGTGTCGGCAGTAATCACGAGTTCGTCGTCTGCCACTTCATACGCAGCAGCCTTCTCACGTGCTATATACTCTGCCACATCCTTTGACGGCAGCGTGTCGGGATACGACTCGTCTACACCTTTTATTACTTTCACTTCAAAATCAACGCCAAGACCGGCGAGTAGCTCTCTGCGGCGTGGCGAATTACTTGACAATATTATCTTCATCTCTGCGTACTATTGCTTGTTGATTATTTCCATCTGTTGACGTACCGACTCTTCGTGAATCAGTTCGAATATATGCTTAACGAAATCCGAATCCATACCACACAAGTCGCCTTGTGCTCCACGCTTATCTATTATCTCTTTGTATCGGTTAGCCTGCAGAACCGTCATATTATGCTCTTTCTTATAGCAGCCTATCTTTCGACAGATGTTCATGCGATTGGAAAGAATCTCTATAAGGTTATTGTCGAGGGCATCTATCTGCTCTCGCAAGCCGTGTATGCCTTCTATATTTATATGTCCGTCGCGTATTGTAAGTTGTGACAACATTATGTAGAGTTCGTTGGGCGTAATCTGTTGTGCAGCATCGCTCCACGCTTCATCCGGAGAGCAATGAGTCTCCACAATCAAACCATCAAAACCAAGATCCATAGCCTGCTGGCTAAGTGGAGCTATCAGATTACGCCTTCCACCGATATGACTTGGGTCGCAGATTATCGGCAACTCTGGTATGCGGCGGCGCAATTCTATAGGTATCTGCCACATTGGGGCATTGCGATAAATCTTGTTATCGTAACTCGAGAAGCCACGATGAATGGCAGCCAAGCGCTTGATGCCTGCCTGATTAAGACGTTCCATCGCTCCTAACCACAATTCAAGATCAGGATTTACGGGGTTCTTCACAAGTACGGGGATATCAACGCCACTAAGCGAATCGGCAATAGCCTGCATAGCGAAAGGGTTGGCAGATGTGCGAGCTCCTATCCAAAGGACATCGACACAATATTCAAGAGCATGCTCCACATGTTCGGGCGTAGCAACCTCTGTAGCCACAAGCATTCCTGTCTCTTCCTTCACACGCTTCAGCCACGGCAAAGCTTTCTCGCCGTGTCCTTCAAAACCGCCAGGCTTGGTGCGAGGTTTCCAAACGCCGGCCCGATACACGTTACAACCAAGCGAAGCGAGTTGTCGGGCTGTTGACATCACTTGTTCTTCTGTCTCTGCCGAACATGGACCGGCTATGACAAATGGACGCTGTCCACTGCCTTTTATATTTAGAGGGATCAAAGACAAATCCATCGTTTTCAGTTTAAAAGTTGTTATTTTACAAACAAATGTATAACAATTATTTCTATCCTACAAATAAATTATGATTAATTGCCACATTTACATCTTTTCATTGTAACTTTGCGTCTAATAACAAGAACATTTTGTCTCGCAATATCCAAATATGAACAATATAGACAGCAATAATGCAGAAGAACTGCTGAAACAAAAAGGTGTGCGTCCTACGGCTAACCGCATTCTCATTCTGAAAACGCTTCAAAACGAACATCGCCCCATGAGTCTTTCGACTATGGAGGCGATATTGCTGCCTATGGACAAGTCGAGCATCTTCCGCGTTCTTACACTTTTCCTCGAACACGACATCGTGCATGCTTTCGAGGACGGCAAAGGTGCGCTCAACTATGAGCTGTGCTCTCATCACGACTCGCACGACCATACGGCAAGTCACGCCCATTTCTATTGCGAAAAGTGCGCACGCACCTTCTGCCTGAAAGACATTCCGGTAGAAAACGTCGCCCTACCCGATGGTTTCAAAGCCAACTCCTTGTCTTTCATCATTAAGGGAGAATGCCCCGAGTGTAGCAGACGCAAATAAAGTTACAATCCGAAATATCACCATCCGAAGGCTCTGCCTTCTGCCATCCATTTTCCTTGAGCCTTGAGCACTTGCTCAATGATATCGCGACCTACTCCACAACCGCCTCGACGCTGACAGATGTACTTGCTGACCGACTTTATTTCCGCGCTTGCGTCTGCCGGGCAGCAAGGACAGCCTACGAGCGACATCACTTCGTAATCTGGTATATCATCGCCTACATATATTACTTCGTCATCAGACAGCGAGTACTTAGCCTTGAACTCGTTATAGGTCTTTATCTTCACGCTACAACCCATATACAGTTCCTTCACCCCAAGCGCCTCATAGCGTTTGCGTACCGCCTCGGTATTTCCACCCGTAATGATACAGACGTTCAGACCTACCTTACAGGCATATTGTATGGCATAACCATCCTTCAGGTTGGCAGTTCGCAGAGGTTCGCCTGTAGGAGACACGGTGACAGTATCGCACGAGAGCACGCCGTCCACATCAAATATTACGGCACGTATCTTTTTTAAATTGTAGTCAATCATTCTTCTAATCAAAACAGTTAAGCACAAGCATTTACACTCTATTCTTCAATATGTAATCGGACAGGACACTATACACCTCGCTCAATTCCTTGTCGCCTTCAAGCAAAGCAAGATGCTTGCCTACCACACCAACGTCTCCTCTCGAAGCTGGTCCAGTCTGCGCTTCTTTCGGATGTAATCGATGGAGTTTAGCCACAGTCTCATCGAGAAGCGGAAGCATCACATTAAAATCGAGTCCATGACGTTCGAGTATCTTTGCAGCCATAGTGTTGCACACATTAGCAAAGTTGCATGAGAAAACCGCAGCTATGTGAAGCCATTTACGGTCAGCCTCCTTAAGTTCGCGAACATTATCGGAGAGACGTCGTGCCAACTCCATTATTATATCAAGCGTCTGCTGGTCGGAAGCCTCAACAAAACAAGGAATGGTTCTGAAGTTCACTTCTTTCTGCTTTGAGAAAGTCTGCATTGGATAAAGTACGCCATAATGTTCTACTTTACCCATGAACAGACTCATCGACATTGTGCCTGCCGTATGTACAAAGACGCCATGCTTGCATCGGCTGCAAAGTTGTTCAATCACGCCAAGCATTGCGTCGTCTTTTACAGACACTATATACACATCAGCATCCTTCATTACACTATTCCAATCGCTTGTAGCACAACTATCTACAGTTCCAGCGAGCGCTTCAGCCGAAGCAAGTGTCCTGCTCCATATCTGCGTTGGCGTTTCTTCTATCTTGGCAAGGGTTTTGGCAATGTTTGTTGCCACATTGCCAGCTCCTATCATTACTATTTTCATAAGTTCTTTTCCTGTTATAGCTACAAAAGTAAGCAAATGCGCAGAAAAAGCACAGAAAACGAGTCGATTTTTAAAAAAGATTTGCTATTTTTGCCACATGAAAGAAGAGGTTAGCGTTACTCTGATAACTAAAGCATCCGATTTGCCCGGCATAATATGCGATGATTTCTTTCAAAGTGTGGAGTTGTTCAAGATACTTGAAGCCACACCCAAACAGAAACCATACATGGCATTAGCTACTGACGGGCAGGGACTTATTGTGGCACATCTCTTGGCTGTAGTGTCTTACCACCACTTGCTATTACCACCGTTTACCTATTCGCATTGCCACATATATGGCGAGGGCGTTTATGCGCCAGAAGTAGAGAACAAGGAAGCTATCTTCTCTCTCTTCGTGAAAGCAATAACTGCCGAACTGACACACAAGCTGTGCCTGTTCATAGAGATAAGCGACTTGAGCAGCAAGATGTTCGGATATGGCAAACTGCGCGAGAACGGCTTCTTTCCTATACAATGGCAGAAGATACACAATTCGCTGCACTCGAAAACGCCCTACGAACGTCTGCCACAAAAGCTTCGCGACAAGATTTCGGCTTCAGAACAGCGCGGAGTGAAAGCCGCAATAATAGAGTCTGAAGGCAAAGAACTGCAGCAAGCCGTGAAGCTCATGCGCCACTACTTCAGACTGAAGCCTCGACGCACCGTGCGTAGCGGCAAGCTCTTCGAAAACCTGGCAACAAGCAAGCATTGCAAGATATTCGCAACAAAATACCGAAACCGTATCATCGGCACATGCGTTTGCTTCTTCTTCGGCGGCAACGCCTACATGTGGCAGTTGGCTTCGCGCCGCAAGAGTTTCATGATGCTCTACCCTGCTACATACACGGTATGGTCTGCATTGAAGTATGCACACGAGCATGGCTATGCACACATGTACTTCCTTGATGCCGGACTGCCTTTCAAGCGCAACCCCATGCGCGAGTTCATCCTCAACTTCGGGGGCAAGCAAGTCTCTGAATACCGCTGGTTTCGCATACAGTTTCCTTGGGTAGGCAGGCTCATGGATTGGTTCTATAACGAGTAACGGCATACGATGATAAAAGCATAGCATGCTTAAAAGATATCTCTAACAGACAGACACCAAAACAATAAAAAAATAAACAAAAACTCAATAACAATGAAAGCACTCATAGACAGAATTCAGAAAGACGGCAAATGCTACCCTGGTGGCATTCTCAAAGTAGACAAGTTCATTAACCACCAGATGGATCCTAACCTTATGAAGGACATCGCCGTGGAGTTCATACGCCGCTTTGCAAACACCAAAGTGAACAAGATTATTACTATTGAGGCATCGGGCATTGCGCCGGCTATCATGATGGGATTTCTGATGAACCTTCCGGTTGTGTTCGCAAAGAAGAAGAAGCCGAACACGCTCGACAACATGCTCGCTACAAAGGTTACGTCGTTCACAAAGCAGCGCGACTACGACGTGGTTATCTCACGCGACTACCTCACTCCTGACGACCACGTTATTTTCATCGACGACTTCCTTGCATACGGCAACGCAGCCAAGGGCATCATCGACCTCTGCAAGCAGTCGGGAGCCACACTCGAAGGCATGGGCTTCATCATCGAGAAGGCATTCCAGGATGGCGGACAGTATCTGCGCGAACATGGTGTGCGTGTAGAGTCGCTCGCTATCATTGAGTCGCTCGACAACTGCGAGATTAAGATTAAAAACGCATAATGAGGAACGACCTTCAACTCCTCGAACTGCTCCTAAAAGACCAATCGCTCAGTTCGCCCGAGAGTAACTCATACATCTCTTGGGCAACTGACGATTACAGCGTTACTGACGCAGACAAAACGGGCGATAACAGCCCGTTTTCGTTTAATGCGCAGATAACACCGGAGCTGGTCAGCCACCATCAAGACCTTATACAGCCTCGCATAAAAAAACATCCATCCATGCAGACCTCACGCTCGAAAAACCGTGCAGAGGTCTTCACACCAGCGTGGATATGCAATGCGCAAAACAACCTCGTCGATGAGCAATGGTTCGGCAAGAGAGATGTGTTCAATTCTGAACATATCGACGAGAACGGCGAACACGCATGGGTGACATCTCAACAGCCTGTCGTCTTTCCGAAGAACCGCACATGGATGTCATACGTGCGAGCAAGACGCATGGAGATAACCTGCGGAGAGGGACCTTATCTGGTTTCGCGCTACGACACAACAACGGGCAGACTGATTCCTATTGGCGAACGCATTGGCATGCTCGACCGCAAGTTCCGTATCATCAACGAGAACACTCCGTCAGAGCCAACAAAGGCAAATAAGCGCCAATGGATTCGCAAAGCCTACCAAGCACTTCAGTCGGTATACGGCTTCGACAGTCAGGGCGACAACGTCTTTCTGACGCGCGAGTCTGTATTTCTTTCGTTCTGCGAATACTACACAGAGCGTTGGCACCGACAGCCCCACCGCGACGCCGTCTTGAAGGCTGCAGAAATCATTTCATGGAACATATGGCAGATGGACGGACTGAACTTCAACGTTCCCAACTCCGACCGCGACGCCGTCATCATGGAATGGCATAACGCCGAACCGCTCGACGGCAAGAGAATTGCTTACAAAGACATAGTGAAATAGATATACGACTGAACAGTCGCAACTAAAATACTCAACAAGAATGATATCAACAGAAAGCATAGTATTCCGAGCAGAACAAGAAGAAGCTATCGACTTTACGGTGACAGCTCTGAAACGCTCACGCAAAGTGCTCTGGAATGCAAAGATGCGCTTCGGTAAGACGCTCTGCGCTATCGAAGTGGCACATCGTCTTGGATACAGACGCACACTCGTACTCACTCATCGCCCTGCTGTGCGACAGGAGTGGTTCGACTCTATAGAGAAGCTGCAACTTGAAGGATGGACATACGGCAGCCGTACAACGTCTGCCATGTCTGAGGACGAGCGAAAGCGTCGTGGCGCGTCGTTTGCCGAACTTGAGGATGCTGCAAAAGACAAAGACACCCACTACGTCTATTTCGCATCTATGCAGGATTTGCGCTCTTCTAAACGCGTGAACCAGCAGAAGGGCATCGTGAAGAACGATGACGTGTTCTCGGCAAAGTGGGATTTCCTTATCGTCGACGAGGCACACGAGGGCATCACTACACGCCTCGGCAACGATGTTATAGCCGAACTGCAGAAGCGTCGCAGCATGCGCACGCTCTATCTCTCGGGCACACCATATAGTATACGCCAGAACTTCGACACATCTGACGTATACAACTGGGACTATTGCATGGAGCAGCGTGCAAAGGAGCAGTGGGACAGCTCTGCTGCCGGCGCTCCCAACCCGTACGCTAACATGGCGCGAATGAACATCTTAACTTACAATCTGCGCAACACATTCGCTCCTTATTTCCTTACAGACAACGAGGGCTTCAACTTCGCAGAGTTCTTCCGTGTTGACGAGGTTCAGATGTGCTTCGTGCATGAAGCCGACGTAAGAAAGTTCGTCAGCCTTCTCGCCACAGCTCCTCAGTATCCGTTCGCTAACGAGACGCTGAGCCAGTCGCTCTGCCACACATTATGGTATATGCCGGGTGTGAATGCTGCGCGTTGTCTTGCGCTGATGCTCACAGAGCAGACTTTAGAGAATCCGTTCCGCGGCTATAAGGTTATTAATGTAGCAGGCGACGGAGTATCTTCGCAGACTTCCCCGCTTGAGGAAGTGAAGACGGCTATCAGCAGCAACGAGCGCACCATCACTCTTTCTTGCGGACGTCTCACAACGGGTGTTTCCATACCCGAATGGACAGCCGTATTCATGCTCGCAGGTTCAGCCGAAACAGGTTGCGCCCACTACTTCCAGACCATTTTCCGCTGCCAGAGTCCGTATCGTGAGGGCATGAAAGCCGAATGCTACACCTTCGACTTCTCGCCTGTTAGAACACTCACAGCCATCGACCAGTATATCAGCAACAACCTCGCTACAACCGATCACGAAGCACGCGTGCAGAAGCTCACCGAGTTCCTTCACTACTGCCCCACCATCATCGTAGACGGAGGCAAGCGCAATCAGATTGACACGGAAACATTCATCCGCTATATCAACACCTCATACTCTACAAGCCTCATCCGCAACGGTTTCCACGGCGACTGTCTGTATACCGACTTGAACAATCTCGGCAAGAACGACATACGCCTTCTCGAAGAAGTGGCAGAGGCAATGGCTAATGCGGTGCTCGAGGAGCGCCGACAGAGAAGCAACGACATTCAGGCAGCAAAGAAGCCGGCGAAGAAGGCTAAGAGCAAGGCTGCTGAAAACGCAGAAAAGCAGAACGAGGCGACAGCCGCTCAGTCGAGAGAGGCTGCAGCTATGGCACGCCTCACCCCACGCCAGCGAGCAATAGCCATATTGAGCCAGATATCTACCCGCTTCCCTATCATGATTTACGGCACGGTGGACAACATCGAGGGTCTAACCATCGACTCGTTCCTGCGTAACATCGACACCGAATCGTGGCGCCATTTCATGCCGCGCGGCATCACCATGCAGCTCTTCAAGCGCCTTAAGCACCTCTACCGCGAAGACATCTTCGTGGCCACAGCCAAGGCTATCGTTGCACGCCTGCGCCATGCCGACATACTTGCGCCGGACGAGCGTGTGGCTGAGATTGCAAACATCCTCTCCGACTTTTCTTACCCCGACCGCGAGACCATTCTCACTCCGTGGAACGTCGTCAACCGTCATATCTCCGACACGCTCGGCGGCTACTGCTTCTTCGACGACAAGTTTGAGAAGCCGCTTGCGCAGACACGCTTCGTATACAACGAGGGCGTAACAAACCGCACGCTGATGAACCCGAATGCACAGATTCTCGACATCTGCTCGAAGACGGGCCTCTATTCGCTCTACGTTGCCTACTCTTTATATAAGGTGCGTAGCAGCCAGTCGCAGGGTCTGTTCGACATGCTGTCCGACCAGGAGTCGTGCTCCATGTGGAAAGAGGTTGTTGAGCATAACGTGTTTGCTGTCTGCAAGACTGCCATGGCGGCATGTATCACACGCCGCACACTCGTTGGTTTCGACAGCGACGTGAAGCCCAACATCATCACCATACCCGACCTCAACAGTCAGGTGATTGTGTACAAGACGAAACTTGCCAACACCCTCAGCGACCCACGTAACTATCCAAATACAAGCACAAACCAGAAAATGAAATTCGACGCAATCATAGGCAATCCGCCCTATCAGATGAATATCGGCGAGAAGAAAGACAACTACGGCATACCGCTCTACAATCAGTTTGTGGACATTGCCCGCCAGATACGCCCTCAATTCATCACGATGATAACGCCTTCAAGATGGTTCACCGGCGGACGCGGACTCGACCAGTTCCGCCAGTCGATGCTTGGCGACACGCACATTCGTGCCATCTTCGACTATGTAGACTCTAAGGATTGCTTCCCTACAGTCGATATCTCTGGCGGTGTGAGCTACTTCCTGTGGGACGCTAAGCACAAGACCAACTGCCAGTTTACGAACCACTTCGGCGGCAACGCAAACACGCTGCCCCGCAAGCTCGACGAGTTCAATATCTTCGTGCGCAATAATGGTGCTCTTTCGCTCATCCACAAGGTGAAGGCTATGTCGAAGACTATGCTCAACGCACAGATAAGTCCGCAGACTCCGTTCGGCTTCGTATCTACATACCGCGGCACAGCACAGCCCGAGACCGACCCTACATGCGTAATGCTGAAGTCGTCGGGCGATGCGTCGTACGTGCTGCGCGAGGACATCAAGAAAAACCAGCAATGGGTTGACCTACACAAGGTGATCTTCTCGAAGGCTACATGCGAGCATGCCGGCACACCCGACCGCAACGGACAGTATCGTGTGCTCTCGGCTCTCGCCCTCCTGCAGCCGCAATGTGTCTGCACGCAGAGCTATCTTGTAGCCGGCGCCTACGCCACAGCAGAAGAGGCAGAAAACCTGCTCACATATCTGAAAACAAAGTTTGTGCGCTACCTCATCCTGCAGACTATCACTTCACAGGACCTCTCGCCGGAGAAGTTCATGTTTGTGCCGCTGCAGAACTTCACAAGCAAGTCGGATATAAACTGGAGTGCTACTGTTGAGGAGATAGACAAGCAACTTTACGAGAAATATGGTGTTGACGAGGCGGAAAGAAGCCTTATCGAAAACACTATTAAGGAGATGTAAAGTTATCGAATACCGAACGCCGCCCGATCGGACTGCGAACGCAACCCAATCGGGCGGCGGACGCAATCCAATCGGGCGGCGTTCGGTGTACGATGACTTTTCTTAAGCTAAGCAATAACAATCAGTGGGCTTAGCTTTTATGCTTCGTCAGAATAAAGATTGTTCACATCAAGGATGTTAAGTTCAAAAGCCTTAACAACAAGACGTGTTGCGTTCACTCCCATACCGCCATTGCCGTTAGGGAACAAGCGCTGAACCAGTTCGTTCTGTCTTTTCTCCAGACTCTTCACGCCGAACGGCATTGTGCGCAACTGCGAAATCTGGTCTTTCGTGTAACCTAAAGCCAGATGGCGCAGGAAACGCTCGTCGTATTCGTCAATCTCATAGCGTATCAGAGCCTCCTGATGATCCATCTGCTGCTGTATTGTGTCGCAGAACTTGTCCACTATCTTCTTGAGTATGGGCTGGTTGAACACATATTTCTTGCCGTTCATCACGCTCAAAACGTCGTCGCGAGTGAGCAGTTCGCCACTCTTAAGGATGATGCCGTCGCAATGGGCGTGCAGAGCGTCCACCCACAACTGCTCGTTGAGTATCTCGCCGGTGAAGATGAGCACCTTCACGTCCTTGTGTTCCGCCTTCAGCTTCTTGCAGATTTCGACACCGATGGTTGTGCTGCCGCCCAGTCCGAGGTCGAGCAGCACGAGGTCGGGCTTGCTTGAAGCGAAAACTTCCCAAAACGAATCCTCAGAGTTAGCCGTAGCTATAATCTCAGCCTCCGGCACCTCGCTATGCAGAAGACCTTCCGTGCCCTTCAGTTCGAGCAGCACGTCCTCCACTATTATAACTTTAAACTTTTCCATATATCTTGCTTTATATAAATTACTATTATTGATATTCCTTCTTTTGTGCGCTTTGTCTTCACGCCGCAACCGCGTGCACGGTAATACTCGCCCATGTCGCGCATAATCTGGCAGAGCACGAGGTAGTCGTACGTAGACTGCGGATTGCTCTCCGTCGGATATTGCGTGTCGAGATTGAAGACCAGCTTTATGTATCCGTTCGCGGCGTCCATCTCGGTGTGCTTCGGCAACTTGCCTCCATTAGCCCGTTTCAGCAATACGAGCACGTAACGCATCGCTACACTCGGCTCGAACGAAGACATCGCCTGCGCCACCTGAACGGTCTGGCTGAGCAGCGTTGTATACATCGTCTCGTAGTAGGACGCTATCTCGTCGAGCGTTGCCAGCAGTTCCTTTTCAGACATCTGAGCGTTGCCGCAACGAGCCTGCAATATCTGCTTCAGACGCGAGGGATAGAACATCGTCTCGTGCTTCAGCGTAGAAAGTCGGTTGTCCAGAATATTATTGATGACGTAAAGGCGGTCGCGGTTGACGGTGATGCGTTTGGTGTCCTCCTCAAGCACTACCAGTTGCTGCTCCATAGAAGCCGTCTTGTTCACATCCTCTGCAAGCACACCGCAGATACGCTCCACGATGTCTGATATGAGCGTGGTGTTCTTGCCCATCACCGCTATCTGTTTCGGAATCTTTATATCGTTCTTCCACAACGCTCTAATCTGCCTCATCTTCACATGCGACGAGAGCGTGTCCGACTGCAACAGGTCGTTTATCTGCCCGATGCGCTCTATGCACGAGTTGTAGAAGCGCTTGTGGCGATAGTAGAGGAAGTAGTAGGCAGGGAAAACGGCAAGCAACAACAGTACAAGCAGCACGATAGCCACGTTGCGGTTGTTCTCTGCCCGCTGCATCTTCTGCACATAGGTGGCTATGGAACGGTCGGCACTAGTCTCGCGGAATAGTTTCGTGAACACCTGATTGTTGTACGTGTACAAGTCAATATCGTGTACGGCAAGTGCTGCCACCGCCACTTCGTTGCGCAGGGCGAGAAGCATGCTGTAGTCCATGCCCACGCTGTCGCGGAACCACTTCAGTTCGATGGCGTCGTCGGCATCCGTACCTTTAAGCAGCATGCCGCGCTCGCCGTTGCCAATAAGCAGGCTGTCGGCGAACAAGCGGTTGAGCACTCGCACGCAACTGTCAGAGAGTTGAAGCGTGCGCTGATAGTTGCCTGCTACATTATAATAATATATACTGTCTACGAGCGAGTCGGCTTGGCGTGTACGTTCGCTTTCGTTTATCACTTTTCCCGTCGGCGCAGACTTGGTGCACGAGCTGAGCACACCAAGGAACAAGGCGCAAAGCATGAGAGCCTTCTTCACACCCTTTGGCAGTCGGAAGAAGACGCGACTACCCTTGCCCACTTCACTCTCGGCCTCTATAGAGCAGACGCTGAAGAACGAACTCATCTTCTTGTACTTCTCTATGATACCCTTGCAGTTGAGGAGTCCGAAGCCATGTCCGCCCTCCTTCGTCGTATCGTTGGAGTCGGTGATATAACGTGGCTTGAAGAGTGAAGCGAGCTGTGCCTCGTCCATTCCCTTGCCGCTGTCTTTCACAGAAACCTCTACATAATCGTCGGTCTCGTCGGCATAGACGTCAATGCTTCCGCCGTTCGGCGTGAAGCGGCGTGCGTTCTCGGCAATGGTGTTGAGCATGAAAAGCGTCAGCACCTTGTCTGCTTTGACGACGCTGTGGGTTGGAGAAATGTTGAGCCTGATGCCGTGGAGTTTGTATTCGATGTCGCTACTGCGGAGTGTGTCGAACAAGGCTTGCAGCTCGAAGCTCTCTATGCGCAGCACTATCTCGCCTTGCTTCAGCTTCACCCAATCGGTAAGCCGCTCGTTGGTCTGCTCGATAGAAGACGCCAGCTGACCGATGTACTCGTAACGGAGGTTGCGCTGCTCGTCGGTCTCCTTGTCGGACGAAAGCACTTTCACCTCATGTAGCATGCGATTGATGAGCGGAGCTACCGAGGATGCTAACGACACCTTTGCGCGTTGCTCTATGTTCTTCTCAAGATAATGCTCGTACTGGTTCTGAAGGATGGCTATCTGCTCGCGCATTTCCTCGTAGCGTTCCTCGGTCTGTTCGTAATAGTCGGAACGCGTTTTCTGCCAATCGTTGAGCGGCTGTAGCAGACTGCCTATCGGGAAGCTGGCAGCCTCCTTCTTGGTCTTATAGATGAAGAACGCCATTGCCACAATGAGTAAGATGATGGCTACAATAACGATAGCGATCATGATGTCCTGCTTGCGCAGCGACGAGTCGAGCAGCTCGGCACGCGCCTCAAGCATACGGTCCTGACGTGTGTACTCCTGCATGTCGAGATAGATATTGCGGTTGTAGTCGCTCAGTTTCTTGTTGTCGAGTGCGGAATAGACAATAGACATCTGCTCGCGTATGGAGGCAACGAGGTCGGGAGCGGCGTTTATGGTGGTGTCGTTGGCAATGGCATTATTAAGGCAGATAAGCGCCGACTTATTGTCGCCCACCTTGAAGAATGCCTCCGACAATGTGCGCCATGCGCCTGCAATCTGATAGACATCGCCATACTTACGGAACAAATCTAAAGCGCGCTCCGCAAGGTTGCCAGCAAGCAACGTGTCGGGCATATAGTCGACATTGAGGAAGTTAATCTCGGGGCGATAGTTCTTCAATAGAAACTCACGCTTGCTCTCGTCCTGCAGTTTCTCGCTCAATGCCTGCATCGAGTTAGCCTCCCAATAGGTATAACCGCATTGGCGCGCAAGCATGTAGCAACGTATGAGGTAGTTGAACTCCGTGCGCAGTATCTTATCGTGCTGTCTGCCCAGCAATATTCCGCCAGAACCAACATTATAATAGAACGTGAGCAACTGCGGCATATCGCTCATCAACAGCGCATCTTCCTCGATGCTCAGCACTGCCTCCGACGCTCCGCGCGGCTGTCCGATATAATACAAATAGGTGGAGAGCACAATCCAATACTCCGAACGGGCGTAGACAAAACGCTTGCGGTCGGTAGCCGACAGACTGGCGTACTCCTTCTCTATCTGCTTCATGTGCTGTAGGGCGTAATGACGTTCGTGATAGAAGTTCTTGTTCTGCGACTTGCGCTGGCAAAGACGCATCAGCTGCACACGACTAATCATCAGTTCTATTTCGTCGTCGGCATTTTCTACGACCTCGTCGAGTATACGCTCGGCTTCTGCATATTGCATCTTTGCGATGTAGTAGAAAGCCATGTCGTTCATGGCGTGAGCCCATTCCTTTGACTCAAAAGTTGCCAACGAAAGAGCCTTCTCTGCATATACCTTTGTTGAATCCAAACTCTTATAATGCGCTTCGTATGCTTTCTCGTTCAAAGCTGCTACCTTTCCATTATTGGAGGCAGAACACGAAGCTATAAGCATGACCAAACAAACGAGCCATGCTGCAACAAAGATATATCGGGATTTGAATGTTTTCATAAGCCAAATATTTAAATACAAAAGTATACAAAAAACTCCATTTACTTGCACACTCCGAAATAAAACTTTAACTTTGAAACGCTATATTGTATAGCTACCAAATTACGCCCTACAGTATTCAACATTATTCACGTAATAAAACGAACGACAATGATAAAACGACTTCTTTCTTTCCTTGACGCTTCGCCGGTGAACTTCCTGGCTGTCAAGAATATCGCAGACACTCTTCTTGCTAATGGTTTCCGCCGTGTAGACCCGTCACAGCCTTTGGGCGAGGTGAAGAGTGGCGACCGCTTCTTTGTTACCAAGAACGACTCTTCTGTATTTGCTTTCTGCATCGGCAACAAGCCTATCGCCGACGCTGGCTTCCACATGATTTGCGCTCATTGCGACTCGCCTACTTTCCGCATCAAGCCCAACGCAGAAATGCTTACCGAGGGCGGCATCGTGAAGCTGAACACCGAAGTTTACGGTGGTCCGATTATGTCTACATGGTTCGACCGTCCACTTACTCTTGCCGGTCGCGTGATTGTCAGAGGCGAGGACGTTATGCAGCCGCAGACTCTGCTGCTGCACATCAAGCGCCCGCTCTTGCAGATAAGCAATCTTGCTATCCACTTCAACCGTCAGGTGAACGACGGCGTTGCTCTCAGCAAGCAGAAAGATGTGCTGCCGCTGCTCGGACAGATTACAAGCCAGCTCGAAGCCGGCAATCTTCTTATGAATGTAATTCTTGAGGAACTGAACAGCAACGCAGCAGGACGCGAGTTCTGCGCTAAAGACATTCTCGACTTCGACCTTTATCTTGCAGACGCAACTCCGGCGTGCACATTCGGCGTACACAACGAGTTCATATCTTCAGGACGTCTCGACGACCTCTCTATGTGCTACGCTGGTCTTGAGGCTCTTATCGCTTCAGATACAACCGACACAACGCAGGTGCTTGCACTCTTCGACAACGAGGAGACTGGTTCGCAGACAAAGCAGGGCGCGGGCAGTCCGTTCCTCTCATTCATGCTGAAACGCATCGCTCTTGCTCAAAGCAATACTGAGGAGGCTTACTATCAGGCAGTAGAGCGTGCGTTCATGATTTCGGCTGACAACGCTCACGCTTGGCATCCTAACTATCCTGAGAAATACGACCCAACTAACCATCCGATGCTCGGCGGCGGACCGGTTATCAAGTTCAACGCTGCACAAAAGTATGCTTCTGACGCTGTTTCGGCTGCAGTATTTGCAGGTCTTTGCGAGAAAGCGGGCGTTCCGTGTCAGCGTTTCGTAAATCATAGTGATGTGGCTGGCGGAAGCACATTAGGCAATATCCTTGCTTCGTCTATTCCGCTTCGTGGCGTGGATATGGGCAACGCTATCCTTGCTATGCATAGTTGTAGAGAGACGGGAAGCGTGGCTGACCATGTATTCTGCGTGAAGGTATTTACAGAATTCTATTCGTAACGCCTTCGACTCATGACATTGAACAAAACAACCATCGACGCTTCTCACGACCCGATGGGCAGTGCTATCAGCGACTACTATAAGAACGGAAGAGCAGCACATCTGCGTGTGCTCTCTTCCATGTTCGAAGAGGACGAAATGCCGGTTGCGCATCTGTTCCGATCTGAACAAGAGATGCCACAGCTTGAAAAGCGTGCATTAGAGCTTGTACGTGGCAAGGTGTTGGATATTGGTGCAGGAGCCGGATGCCATGCGCTTGCGTTGAAGAAAAAGGGATTTGATGTGAAAGCCATTGATGTGTCGCCGCTAAGCTGCGAAGTAATGAAGGCTCGCGGAATAGAAGATGTGGAATGTATCAACCTCTTCGACCATCAGCTACAAGGCAAGTTCGACACTATTCTTTTGCTTATGAACGGCACGGGCATTGCAGGCAAACTCGCGCGCTTGCCGATGCTGCTCAACCGTTTGAAGGAACTGATGGCTGAAGGCGCACAGATTCTTATCGATTCAAGCGACTTGATGTATATTTACGAAAACGAGGACGGATCAGTGGATATTGATCTCGGAGGCAGCTATTATGGTGAGGTTGACTATCAAATGGTCTACAAGAACATAAAAGGCGACTCGTTCGATTGGCTATACGTAGACCCGATACTTCTAAAAGCAAGTTGCGAGCAATGCGGACTGAATTGTGAGGTTATAGAGGAAGGCAATCATTACGACTATCTCGCACGGATTACGTCTACACAATAATAAATCGCCAGATTAATCAATATTAATTGATACTCTAATTAACAGAAATCGATACTCTAATTAATAGAAAACGACGCATTAATCATCAATATCAATTCATATAACAACCAATATTAAATAGAAAGAATGAACAAACGCGAATATGCTAAGGCAAACCTCGACTGGCTTGCTGCAAAAGCTGAAGAAGAAGGTGTGATTGCGCTTCCGGAAGGTATATATTATAAGGTGTTGAGCTCAGGAAACAACGACGGAAAGCATCCTACTACACGCTCCATCGTCACGGCTCATTACACCGGTCGCACAATAAACGGCAAGAAGTTCGACTCGAGTCGTGGCGGCGCTCCTATTGCGTTCCGCCTGAGCGATTTGATAAAAGGTTGGATAGTAGCCATGCAACAGATGTGTGTAGGCGACAAATGGGAAGTGTATATCCCTGCAAATATGGGATACGGCAAGTTCTCGCAGCCAGGAATACCTGGCGGTTCGACACTTATATTCGAAATAGAATTATTAGGAATAGCGTAGCAATTGCTACACTATTCCTTTTTTTATATACTTCATCAAGAACTTTGAGTGTACTTGATAAGACAATTAGTCGAGCAACGTTGAAGCTCTTACACGCGACAACGTTTCTGGTGTCATCTGCAAATAGCTTGCTATGTATACAAGCGGAGCGCGAAGCACCACCTGCGGCATAAGCTTGCATAACTTCTTGTAACGATCCTGTGCAGTCTCGAAGCGCACAAGGTCGGCATGTACCTGAGAAGTAATAAGGCTCTCCTCAAGAATTTTGCGATAGAGAATCTGTATGTTGACGTTATGCAGAGCCACTCTCTCAAGGTCCACCTTAGGAATAGCATACACGACAGTAGGTTCGAGGGTTTCTATCTGGAGATGTGTAGGTTCCTCCTTAAAGAGACTTTCTATACACATAACGATAGTATGATCCTGCGCAAGATGTTCTGTCACTTCCTTGCCATGCTTGAAGTAGAACTGGCGCATCAAACCACGGTCGATGTAGTAAAAGTTACGGCACACATCGCCCTCCTTAAGCACCAGTTCACCTTTCGGGTACTTAATCGGAACAAGAATGCTTTCGAGAGCGTCAAGCTCTTCATGCGTCATAGTACTATATCTTCGCGCTAATTCGCGAGCTACGTCGCGGGTATTGGCGTTGAACTTCTCTTTCATAAGATACTTTCTATTCTATTTTTTAGTAAACAAGTTGAGTTTATATGTAGTCTAATAGACAAGTCTCTTAGTCGAGTTTAAGCACGGCGAGGAATGCCTTCTGCGGCACTTCCACGTTACCGATTTGCTTCATGCGTTTCTTACCCTTCTTCTGCTTCTCAAGCAACTTACGCTTACGGCTGACGTCACCACCGTAACACTTGGCTGTAACGTCCTTGCGCACACACTTGATGGTCTCGCGAGCCACAATCTTTGCGCCGATAGCTGCCTGAATTGCAATATCGAACTGCTGGCGCGGGATAAGGTCTTTCAACTTCTCACACATCTTGCGTCCGATTGTAACGGCATTGTCCTGATGTGTCAATGCAGAGAGTGCGTCTACCGGCTCACCATTAAGCAGAATGTCGAGCTTTGCAAGACGCGACGGACGGAAGCCATCGAGATGATAGTCGAACGAAGCGTATCCCTTGCTTATCGACTTCAACTTGTCGTAGAAGTCGATGACGATTTCGCCCAACGGAAGCATGAAGTGCAACTCAACACGATTGCCACTAACGTATTCCTGATTGATAAGTTCACCACGCTTGTCGAGACAGAGCGTCATAATCGGACCGATAAAGTTGGTGGTTGTGATGATTGTTGAGCGGATGTACGGCTCTTCAATATGGTCAATCATTGTCTGTTCCGGCAATCCTGACGGGTTATGAACTTCCTTTACATTGCCATGCTTGTCATAAACCATGTACGACACGTTGGGAACAGTTGTGATTACGTCCATATTGAACTCACGATCAAGGCGTTCCTGCACAATCTCCATGTGCAAGAGTCCGAGGAAGCCGCAACGGAAACCGAAGCCAAGCGCTACCGACGACTCGGGAGAGAACGTGAGCGAAGCGTCATTAAGCTGCAACTTCTCAAGCGAAGCACGTAGATTCTCGTAATCATTCGGGTCGATAGGATAAACTCCGGCGAAGACCATCGGTTTCACTTCCTGGAAACCAGCAATCGCCTTGTCGCATGGACGTGTTACGTGAGTGATCGTATCACCCACCTTAACCTCAGTAGCATCCTTGATACCCGAAATAATATATCCTACCTCACCAGTTTCAAGTACATCGCGAGGCACCATATCCATTTTCAGCACACCAACCTCATCGGCAACGTATTCCATACCGGTGTTGAAGAACTTCACTTTATCACCCTTGCGTATCTCGCCATTCTCTATCTTGAAGTAAGCGATGATACCACGGAACGAATTAAACACAGAGTCGAAGATAAGCGCCTGAAGCGGAGCTTTCGTGTCACCATTAGGATGCGGCACTCGCTCTACGATTGCAGCAAGCACTTCGTCGACGCCCTCACCAGTCTTACCCGATGCGCGCAGAATGTCTTCGCGCTTACATCCGATAAGCTCGATTATCTCGTCCTCCACCTCATCCGGCATTGCGCTCGGCATGTCTATCTTGTTGAGCACGGGGATAATCTCCAAGTCGTGCTCAATAGCCATATAGAGGTTAGAGATGGTCTGTGCCTGCACACCCTGTGTAGCATCGACAACGAGCAAAGCACCTTCGCAGGCAGCAATGCTTCGCGACACTTCGTAAGAAAAGTCGACGTGCCCCGGAGTGTCAATAAGATTCAATATATACGTTTCGCCATTATGCTTGTACTCCATCTGGATAGCGTGACTCTTGATGGTTATACCACGCTCACGCTCCAGATCCATGTTATCCAACATCTGGCCTTCAGTTATCTTGATAGTTTGTGTACGCTCCAACAATCGGTCGGCAAGTGTCGACTTGCCATGGTCGATATGAGCAATAATACAGAAATTCCTTATATTATTCATTGATATATATCAGTTTTTACTTGCAAAATTACTTATTTTTTCTGACAATTAGGTATCTTTGCACAAGAAAAACAACTAAGAAAATGAAAACGTTTTTATATTGCACCATAGCAAGTGCCATGCTGCTCCGCAGTTGCCACGAGAGTATTGAAAAACGCGCCCAGCGTGAGGCCCGTGAATACACGGAAAGGAACTGCCCCACTCCGGTTCTCAACTACATGCGTACGGATAGTGTTGTCTTCGAAATGAACACGAGGACATACCATTATTATTGTTCGATAATGGACGAGTTGGACGACGCTAAAGTATTCGAAATGAACCGCAAACTTATTGTCGACAACTTCATGAAGCAAATTGACGAAAGCACAAGTCTGCGCGCCTACAAGAGCGAAGGCTTCAACTTTGCATTGACTCTGCATTCGGGCAAGGACTCGAAAGTGAAGTATTTCAACAAAGTGTACACGCCGGAAGAGTACAACAAGTAAGTTGAGATTTGTTCCAGTTGAGAATCGAGAGTTGAAAGTTGAGAGTTATAATATGTAAAATTCCAACAATTTCAAAAACAATAATTGGTAATCATAACTCCCAATTCTCAATTCTCAACTCTCAACTGGACAAACTCTACGGCAGTTTCGGATACTTGCTGAAGTCGGGCTTGCGCTTCTCAAGGAACGCCTTGCCACCCTCCTGCGCTTCATCAAGCATATAATAGAGCATTGTTGCGTCACCGGCAAGTTCCTGAATACCAGCCTGGCCGTCGAGTTCGGCATTGAGACCAGCCTTTATCATACGCAGAGCGAGAGGCGAACGCTCCATCATTGTCTCAGCCCACTCTACGCAGGTGTCCTCAAGTTCATCGAAAGGCACAACCTTGTTGACCATCCCCATTCGCTCAGCCTCAACAGCCGAATATTGACGGCAGAGGAACCAAATCTCGCGAGCCTTCTTCTGACCTACGATGCGAGCCAGATAGCTTGCGCCGAAGCCAGCGTCGAACGAACCCACCTTAGGTCCGGTCTGTCCGAAGATTGCGTTATCGCTTGCAATGGTTAGGTCACACATCAAGTGAAGCACATGACCGCCACCGATAGCGTAGCCGTTGACCATAGCGATAACCGGTTTAGGCAGCGAGCGGATCTGCTTCTGCACGTCGAGTACATTAAGACGAGGCACGCCATCCTCACCAACATAACCGCCGCGTCCCTTCACGTGCATGTCGCCACCCGAGCAGAACGCCTTATCGCCTGCGCCGGTAAGGATTACGACGCTGATGCGCTGCGCCTCACGACACCATGCGAATGCCTGCGACATCTCCCATGTAGTGCGCGGTGTGAATGCGTTGCGATAGCGCGGACGATTGATCGTTATCTTCGCTATGCCATTATATTCTTCGAAGAGTATCTCCTTAAAGTCGAAACCTTCAATGGTTTTCCAATTTCTTGTCTCCATATATTTCTTTTTATTATATTAGGTGCGTCACGTAAGGACGGCACCGAAGTTAATAGCCCATCTGCTCCAAGGCTGCAGCAAGCTGGTCAGGACAACTTGTGTCCTTACTGCCGCAGGTGATGCCCTTGAGCGTCTGCTTTATCTCTGCAGCCGGCTTGCCGACAGCGAGGGCGCAGATTCCCTTAAGGTTGCCGTTGCAGCCGCCGAGGAAAGAAAGGTTGCGGATGATGCCGGCTGCATCAACGTCGATATTGATAAGTCGGCTGCATGTGCCGCAGGTTACGTACTCCAAATGATTCATGCCTAATATTGTTATCTCCTAAAGCGTTCCGCAGGAACAACACTTGCGGAACATCTGTTGTCAACTAAAAAAAGAGTGGCTGTAGCCAACCACTCTTTTCAATATTTTTTATTCTTACTCTTACTCAGCCTCTTCCGGCTTCATGTTTGTGTAAACGTTCTGTACATCGTCGAACTCCTCAAGGCGCTCAACCATCTTGTTGATGGTAGCACGCTGCTCAGCGTCAAGGTCCTTAAGGTCGTTAGGTACGTATGTGAACTCGCCACCGATATCTTCGAAGCCCTGCTCTTCGAGGAACTTCTGGATTTGTGCGTAAGCCTTTACGTCGTCACCGTAGATAGTGATTGTGCCTTCCTCGTCGTCCTCGTCGAACTCGTCCTCAACGTTGAAGTCGATGAGCTCAAGAATAAGCTCTTCCATGTCCACGCCGTCCTTCTTCTTAAAAGTGAACACGCACTTGTGGTCGAAGAGGTAAGAAAGCGAACCTGTTGTACCGAGTGTACCGTTGAACTTGTTGAACACCGAGCGAACGTCGCCTACAGTACGTGTAGTGTTGTCGGTAAGTGTGTCAACGAAGACAGCAATGCCATGAGGGCCATATCCCTCGTATGTTACTTCCTTGTACTCGCTCTGGTCCTTACCCATAGCGTTCTTGATAGCACGCTCGATGTTATCCTTCGGCATGTTCTCGCGCTTACATGTAGCGATGATAGAACGGAGTGACGGGTTGTTCTCAGGTTCCGGACCGCCTGCCTTAACAGCGATAGCGATCTGCTTGCCCAGACGGGTGAATGTCTTAGCCATGTGGCCCCAACGCTTCAGCTTTGTAGCTTTGCGGTATTCAAATGCTCTTCCCATTTTGTTTTATATTGTATTTTTATTGTTTGTTATCTGAGTTCAGCTCCCAACTTTGTCTTCAGATTATTGATGAGCTTAGACATGATAGCCTCAATCTGCTTGTCGTTGAGAGTTCTTGCCTCGTCCTGCAGAATGAAGTTAACGGCGTAGCTCTTCTTGCCTTCCGGCAGGTTCTTGCCTTCGTATACGTCGAAGAGTTCTACGCTCTTGAGGAGCTTCTTCTCTGTCTGACGTGCAATCTGCTCAATCTGCTCGAATTGTACATTCTTGTCGAGGAGCAATGCGAGGTCGCGGCTTACCGACGGGAATTTGCAGATGTCGTGATAGAGCACCTCGTTCTTCTTGATGGCGCGCATCATGTTGTCCCAGTTGATGTCGGCATAGAACACCTCCTGCTCGATGTCCATCTTCTTGAGCAACTTGTGCGAAACGATGCCCATCTCGCAGAGCACCTTACCCGAGCGTGCCTTCAGAGCGAGCGCCTTGCCGAACACGTTGTTATCTGACGACTCTGTAACGACGATGCCCGGGTTGACGCCCAAGCGTGTGAAGATGTTCATCACATAAGCCTTCAATTCATAGAACGACGACTGCTCGTCGGCGTGTGCCCATGAGCCTTCAACGCGCTTGCCAGTGAGCCACATGCCGAGATGCATCTCCTCGGTATAAGCCTTTATCGGGTCCTCGTCGTTCTTCTTCTCCGGCGAGTAGTGGTAGCAGTTGCCGAACTCGAAGAAGCGCAGGTTAGGCATCTTGTGGTTCACGTTACGACCTACACTCTCCAGACCGCCGAAGAGCAGAGTCTGGCGCATAACACCGAGGTCAGAGCTCAGCGGGTTCATCACCTTTACGGTAGTCTCCTCTGTATAGCGATTCAGTTCGGTATAGTATGCCGTCTTTGTGAGCGAGTTGTTGAGAATCTCGCGGAAGCCGCAGCCTACGAGCTGTTCTCCCACTACGTTCTGCCAATGGTATGCCTTGTCCTCGTCGCCGAGGATTGTGAGCGACGACTTGAGCTGTGTCGGAATCTCTACATTATTATATCCGTAGATGCGCAGAATATCCTCCACAACGTCGCATGGACGCTGTACGTCTACGCGATAAGCCGGCACGTCGAGCAGCAATCCCTCGGCTGTCTCCTCAACGATCTTCATATCAAGGCTCTCCACGATGCTCTTTATCATATCATTGCCAATCTTCTTGCCAATCAGACGGTCTACATACTCGAAGTCGAGCTGCACACGTGCGTCGGCAATCGGAGTAGGATATACGTCATTTATCTCCATGCTCACCTTTCCGCCTGCCAGCTGCTTGCAAAGGATGGCAGCCTGCTTCAAGGCGTAGATTGTACCGTTCGGGTCGATGCCGCGCTCGAAGCGATAGCTTGCGTCGGTGCTCAGACCATGACGGCGTGCGCTCTTGCGTATCCATGTCGGGTGGAAGTAAGCGCTCTCCAGAACAACGTTTGTAGTTGTGTCGTATGTGCCCGAACCCTTACCGCCGAAGATGCCAGCGATGCACATCGGTTCGTTGGCGTTGCAGATGCTGAGGTCGTGCTCGCCAAGTGTGTGCTCCTCGCCGTCGAGAGTGACGAACTTTGTACCTTCGGGCTGAGTGCGCACAACGATCTTCTTGCCTTCCACCATGTCGGCATCGAAGCAATGCATCGGCTGACCGTATGCCATCATCACATAGTTGGTGATGTCGACGATGTTGTTGATAGGACGCAGACCTACAATCTTCAGTTTGTCCTGCAACCACTCGGGGCTCTCCTTCACCTTGCAGCCTGTGATGCTTACGCAAGCATAGCGGCGGCAAGCCTCGGTGTTCTCTATCTCTACGTCGATAGGCATGTCGTTGTTGTCGACGTTGAACTCAGAGCAGTCGGGACGGTGCAACGATGTCTCGTGACCGTTGCGCTTGAGCCAAGCATAGAGGTCGCGCGCTACGCCCCAGTGAGAGAGTGCGTCAGAGCGGTTGGCTGTGATGTCTATCTCGATAACCCAGTCGCTCTCCAAGTGATAATACTCGGCAGCAGGCTGACCGACGGGAGCATCCTCCGGCAGCACGATGATGCCATCATGAGCGGTGCCCACGCCTATCTCGTCTTCGGCACAAATCATACCAAAAGACTCTACGCCGCGGAGCTTCGACTTCTTGATCGTAAACTCGCTGTCGCCGTCGTAGAGCACGCAGCCCAGGTCGGCAACGATAACCTTCTGACCAGCAGCTACGTTCGGTGCGCCGCAAACAATCTGCTGCGGTTCGCCCTTGCCGAGGTCGACGGTTGTGATATGAAGGTGGTCTGAATTAGGATGCAGTTCGCATGTGAGCACCTTACCCACGTACAGGCCTTTCAATCCGCCACGAATGGTCTGCACTTCTTCAAGAGCGTCCACTTCGAGACCGCATGATGTCAGCGCGTCGGCTGTCTCCTGCGGTGTGAGGTCGAAATCGACATACTCCTTAAGCCATTTGTATGAAATCTCCATTATATTGATTTTATTTTGTTTACTACTTGAAACTTTGTGCAAAAGTAATAAAATTTGAGAAAGTGAGCAAAATTATGAATAACAAAAGTAGCAAGAGTTGCGTAGCAATGTTAAATTGCACACTATCAGATACAAAAAAAGAGAAACGCTTGCATAAAAACGTTTCTCTTTTCAGTCGGGGCGACAGGATTCGAACCTGCGACCACCTGGTCCCAAACCAGGCGCGCTACCGGACTGCGCTACACCCCGTTTTCAAATTGCGAGTGCAAAGGTACAATTATTTTTTGACACAACCAAAATTTAACACGTGTTTTTTCACCAAACACCACAATAATCGAAACAATAATGCACGATAATAGCAAATAATATGGCTCACTTTCCTACTCCACCTTTACTTGCAGACTCCAAACCGCATAACGCAAAAGGCAGGCAATCCACACGGAAAGCCTGCCTTTTGCTGCATATAGAAATAATACATTAGTCCTTAATGATGTCAAGTTCCTTGAACACACGCTTTAGAATCTGAACGCCACGCTCTACTTGCTCCTCTGTATGGGTAGCCATGAGCGCGAAACGCACGAGAGTATCCTGAGGGGCGCAAGCCGGCGGAATAACGGGGTTGATGAACACGCCATACTCGAAAGCCTTTGCAGTAGCAACGAATGTCTTCTCTACATCGTGAACATAGAGCGGAATAATCGGACTCTGTGTCTCACCGATCTCAAAACCCTCTTCCTTGAAGCGACGTAGCGCGTAGCGTGTAACTTTCCAAAGGTCGTCGATGCGCTGCGGCTCATTCTGGATGATGTGCAGAGCCTCAAGAGCAGCTGCTGTAGCAGCCGGAGTGTTAGATGCGCTGAAGATGTATGTGCGACAAGTGTGGCGCAACCAGTTGATTGTGTCCTTATCGCCAGCGATGAAGCCACCGATAGAAGCCATAGACTTAGAGAATGTACCCATGATAAGGTCAACCTCATCGGTAAGTCCGAAGTGGTCGCAAACACCACGGCCCTGCTTGCCAAACACACCGAGACCGTGAGCCTCGTCTACCATAATAGAGCAGTTGTACTTATGCTTCAGCTCTACTATAGCAGGCAGATTAGCAAGGTCACCCTCCATTGAAAACACGCCGTCAACGATGATGAGTTTGATAGCCTCCTCTGGAAGGTTCTTCAGCACGCGCTCAAGATCTTCCATATCGTTGTGCTTGTAGTGGAGCTGTGTAGCAAACGAGAGGCGACGTCCGTCAACGATGCTGGCGTGGTCGCGATCGTCGCATATTATATAGTCGCCACGACCAACAACTGCGGGGATTACACCGCTGTTCACGAAGAAACCTGTAGAGAAACAGAGAGCGTCGTCCTTGCCGATGTACTCAGAAAGTTCTTTTTCAAGCTGTACGTGAATATCGAGCGTACCGTTGAGGAAGCGGCTACCTGCGCAACCAGAACCGTATTTGTCGAGAGCAGCCTTACCAGCATCGATGATGCGCTGATCGCCGGTAAGTCCTGTATAAGCGTTCGAGCCGAACATAAGAACCTTGTGTCCGCCCATTTCTACTTCTGTGCCCTGCTTGCTCGTAATCTCACGAAAATAGGGATAAACACCTTCTGCCATGTACTTCTGTGGAAGGCGATAGCTTTTATACTTTTCTTGTAACTGTCCCATTATAATATTAAATAGGTATATTTCAAATTTGTTATTTCCAAGGTGCAAAGTTACGAAAAATATGTTAAACACGCACATTTTTCGCAAGAAATATGACTTTTTGATATTTTTCACCAAACGAAATTCCTACGTGTAACATTATTTTATTATCTTTGTACCTTATTTATAGCATTAAAATATGAAGAAAAAAGCCATTTTCATAATCAACCTCATTTCAGGCACGTCGGACAAGGCTGCCATCCCCGGACTGATCGACCAGCTTCTTGACAAAGAGAAGTTTGAATATGAAATCGCAATAACCGAATACGCCGGACACGCCTCGGAGATAGCCGCCAAGGCTAAGGATGACGGCGTAGACATGGTTGTGGCTGTCGGAGGCGACGGCACCGTAAACGAAGTGGCACGCGCCATCGTGCACTCCAACACCGCTCTCGGCATCATACCATGCGGTTCGGGCAATGGACTGGCACGCCACCTGCAGTTGCCTATCAACGTAAAGAAGTCGATTGAAATAATAAACGCTTTCGAGGTGCGCGATCTCGACTACGGCATCATCAACGGCTACCCGTTCTTCTGCACCTGCGGAATGGGATTCGACGCCTTCATCAGCCTGAAGTTCGCCGAGGCTGGCAAACGCGGACCGCTCACATATATAGAGAATGTGCTGCGAGAAGGACTCAAATACGAACCAGAGACATATACCGTGATGGCAGACGACGAGACGAGCCTGCACAAGGCATTCCTCATATCGTGCGCCAACGCGTCCCAGTACGGCAACAACGCATATATCGCACCGCAAGCTTCCATGAGCGACGGACTGATGGATGTTATCATCATGGAACCGTTCGGACTCATCGACGCTCCGCAGATAAGCATCGAGATGTTCAACAAAACACTCAACAAGAACAACTCGAAGATAAAGACATTCCGCTGCAAGAAGCTGCACGTTCATCGCAACACCCCCGGCGCCATCCACTACGACGGCGACCCCGTAATGACTGGTGCGGACATAGACGTCGAGCTTAAGCCGAAGGGAATAAAGATTGTAGTGAACCCGTTCGCCGACAGGAACCAGCGTAAGCCGAATGCGCTACAGAACGCCGCTACCGAACTGTTTAACGAGATAAATAACATACGCGAGGAAATAAGCAAGAGTCGACAGAAACTGCAGCAGTGGAGCAAAGCTGTGCAGAATAAGCTCGACTTGTAATACAGCGGAGGCGCTACGCCTCCACCGACACATCTTTACTATCACGAATGTTTGCTTTTAAGAAGTTTGTAATCCACCAAGACCACTGCGCCATGAAGGTGGGCACCGATGGCGTGCTACTCGGAGCATGGGCTAATGGTGGCTCACGCATTCTCGACATTGGCACTGGCACCGGACTCATTGCGCTCATGATGGCTCAGCGTTTCGCTTACGCCACCATCGACGCCGTTGAGATAGACGCTGAAGCCGCCGCTCAGGCGCGCGAGAACGTAGCCGCCACTGCATACGCCGACCGCATCAGCATTGCGGAAACGGCTATCCAGCTTTACCCTACTCACCACAAGTACGACGCAATAGTGTCAAATCCTCCTTTCTTCATCGACAGCCTCATCAACCCCAACGCACAGCGTACTACAGCAAGACATGCTTGTGCGCTGAAATACTGCGAGTTATTCGCCGCCGTGAAAGCGCTACTCGATAGCGACGGCGAGTTCAGCGCTATAATACCTACGGAATGTCTACAAGCGTTCATTGCGGAAGCTTACAAGGCAGGACTTGCGATGTCACGCCAATGCGCCGTGCGCACCACCCCACGCAAACAACCTAAACGCCATCTTGTTGCGTTCCGTCACGCCTACTGCAGATGCGAGAGAGAAATGGAGGAAGTATGCCTGCAAGAGGCAGACGGATCGAGATCAGAATGGTACGCTAATCTGACCGCTGATTTCTACATAAAATAACAGCAAAAATTCACTCATTAGCAGAATTTTAAGTAACTTTGCACGGAAATACACACGCCCCGATACACAGATAACGAGATATGAATAAGAGAACGAGTACTTCAATACAGATGATTGCCGATTACGACGGCGATATTTCAAATTTGTTCAACGTAAATATAGAAGGCGAATTGCCCATCCTTGCCACACGTAACATGGCAATGTTCCCGGGAGTGATTACTCCTGTCATCATCGGAAGAAAACAAAGCCTCAATCTGCTCGATCATTTACGCAAGAAGCAGGACATAAGTTTCGCTGTGTTCTGCCAACACGACCAGGAGGTTGAGCATCCAAGCACCAACGATCTCTTCGAATACGGAGTTTATGCACGCCTCGTAAAGATACTTGAACTGCCCGGACCTGGCAATAACATTACAGCCATAATCCAGGGCTTGGGTCGTTGCCGTCTGAACAAGCTCACGACCAACAAGCCGTTCCTCATGGGCGAAGTGGCGCCGGCGATGGAGGAACTGCCCGCTGCCGACGACAAGGAGTTCAACACCGCAATGGATGACTTGCGCTCAACAACCATAGAGTATATCAGACAGAACGAAGACCTGCCCGACGAGTCACAGTTCGCTCTGAACAACATATCGAATGATGTTATAGCAGTCGATTTCGTATGTACGAATCTGCCCTTCTCCATAGACGACAAGGCTGAACTTATCTCTACAAGTTCTATCAAGGATCGTGTAATCAAGACGTTGAAGGTGCTGCACAAGGAGATTCAGTTGCTCGAACTGAAGCAGAATATCCGCACAAAGACCCGCGAGGATCTCGACGAGCAGCAGCGCGAATACTTCCTGCAGCAGCAGATTAAGAACATAAAGGAGGAACTTGGCAGAGGCGAAGGTTCGCCGGAACGCAAGGAGCTTGAGCAGAAAGCGGCTAAGAAGAACTGGTCGGAGGACATTGCAAAGACTTTCCGCAAGGAACTTGACAAACTCGACATGTTCAACCCGCAAAGTCCGGAGTATAGCATACAGTTCAACTATCTGCAGACAATGATTGCTTTGCCTTGGGGCGAATATACCAAGGACAATCTCGACCTGAAACGAGCACAACGCATTCTCAACCACGACCACTACGGCATGGAGAAAGTGAAGGAACGCATCCTCGAATACATGGCTGTGCTGAAGCTGCGCGGCGACCTCAAGTCGCCTATCATTTGTCTCTACGGTCCTCCGGGAGTCGGAAAGACTTCGCTCGGAAAGAGCATCGCTGCAGCAATGAAGCGCAAGTATGTGCGCATGTCACTGGGTGGTCTGCACGACGAGAGCGAGATTCGCGGACATCGACGCACATACGTCGGAGCGATGCCCGGCAGAATCATCAAGAACATTCAGAAGGCAGGCTCTTCAAACCCCGTGTTTATACTAGACGAGATTGACAAGGTGACGCAGAACACCATCAACGGCGACCCATCGTCTGCGCTGCTCGAAGTGCTCGACCCAGAGCAGAACAGCGCTTTCCACGACAACTATCTCGACGTCGACTACGACCTTTCAAAGGTGCTCTTCATTGCAACTGCCAACGACCTCAACACCATACCGCGTCCGTTGCTCGACCGTATGGAGCTTATCGAAGTGAGCGGCTACATCACAGAGGAGAAGATAGAGATTGCGAAACGCCATCTCATTCCGCGCGAGATAGAGAACTGCGGACTCGACAAGAACGAGGAGAAGCCTACATTCACAAAGGCTGCTATCGAGAGAATCATAGAGCAATATACACGCGAAAGCGGCGTACGCCAGTTGGAGAAGCAGGTGAACAAGGCTCTGCGCAAGATTGCTTACAAAAAGGCGCTCGACAGCGAGGTGAACGAGAAGATTACGCCTAACGAAATTGAAGGATTGCTCGGCAAGGCGCCGTTCTACCGCGACATCTACCAGGGCAACAGCTATGCAGGTGTCGTTACGGGCTTGGCATGGACAAGCGTAGGCGGCGAGATTCTGTTCATCGAGACTTCGCTCAGCAAGGGCAAGACGGGCAAGCTGACACTTACCGGCAATCTTGGCGACGTGATGAAGGAGTCGGCTGTCATAGCTCTCGAATATGTAAAGGCGCATATCGACACACTCGGCGTAGACTATCGCATCTTTGACAACTGGAACATACATATCCATGTACCAGAAGGTGCTACACCGAAGGATGGTCCGTCAGCAGGCATAACTATCGCAACATCTATTGCCTCGGCACTCACTCAGCGCAAGGTGCGCAAGAACACAGCTATGACCGGCGAGATTACGCTCCGCGGTAAGGTATTGCCGGTAGGTGGCATCAAGGAGAAGATTCTTGCAGCAAAGCGTGCCGGCATCACCGACATCGTAATGTGCCAGGAGAACCGCAAGGATATCGAGGAGATTCCTGAGATGTACCGCAAGGGTGTGGAGTTCCACTACGTCGAGAACGTACAAGATGTGTGGAAGTTTGCTCTCACCGACGAAATTGTAGACAACCCTATTGATTTTAAAATTGAAGAAGAAAAGAAAGAATGACTTTTGAACTGCAACATACCGACCCATGCAGCGACGCTCGCACTGGTATAATCACCACCGACCACGGACAGATAAAGACCCCGATATTCATGCCCGTCGGCACGGTAGGCTCCGTAAAGGGAGTACATTTCAACGAACTCCGCGAACAAGTAAAGGCACAGATAATTTTGGGCAACACCTACCATCTGTACCTTCGCCCGGGTCTTGACACTCTACAAAAGGCAGGCGGACTGCATAAGTTCAACACATGGGACCGCCCGATACTCACCGACTCTGGCGGCTTCCAAGTTTTCTCGCTCACCGGCATACGCAAGTTGCGCGAAGAAGGCTGCGAGTTCCGTTCGCACATCGACGGATCGAAGCACATCTTCACACCGGAGAACGTGATGGATACGGAGCGTATCATCGGTGCCGACATCATGATGGCATTCGACGAGTGCCCTCCGGGCGAGAGCGACTACGAGTACGCAAAGAAGAGTCTCGGACTCACTCAGCGCTGGCTCGACCGCTGCGTCAAGCGTTTCAACGAAACAGAGCCGCTCTACGGTTACAACCAGAGTCTCTTCCCTATCGTGCAGGGCTGCAAGTACAAGGACTTGCGCCGCGAAGCAGCAAAGCACGTAGCCGACAAGGGAGCTGACGGCAACGCTATCGGCGGACTTGCTGTAGGCGAACCTACAGAGGTGATGTACGAGATGATTGAGGTGGTGAACGAGATTCTGCCAAAGGACAAGCCTCGCTACCTTATGGGCGTCGGCACTCCGCAGAACATACTTGAGGCTATTGAGCGCGGCGTAGACATGTTCGACTGCGTGATGCCTACACGCAACGGTCGCAATGCAATGCTCTTCACTTACGAAGGCACAATAAACATACGCAATAAGAAATGGGAGCAGGACTTCTCTCCTATCGACCCTGATGGATGCGACATCGACCGCATTCACACTAAGGCTTATCTACACCACCTCTTCAAGGCGCAGGAGCTGCTGGCTATGCAGATTGCGAGCATTCATAACTTGGCATTCTACCTGCGACTGGTCACCGACGCACGCAAACACATAGAGCAAGGCGACTTCGTACAATGGAAAGCAAGCGTTATAGACAACCTCGGAAGAAGAATTTAAATGAAAATAAAGAACATCAGGCGTTTACACAAGCTGCTGCATTTGCAGCAGACCTTGCACAGAAAGACAAAAGGGATACGCACGGCTTTTGCATGGTTATGCCACAAGCTGCGCTTCCTTAGTGTCTTGAACGTGATAAACCCATTCCATTATATCAGCATTCTCGATTGGTATATCATACGCAAGTTCATCGGCACATATATCTATTCCATCATACTGATCATCTCTATCAGTATCGTGTTCGACGTGAACGAGAACCTCGTAAAGTTCGCACAATACCACGCACCGCTAAAGGCTATCGTCTTTGACTATTACGCCAACTTCGTGCCTTACTTCGCCAACTTGTTCAGTCCGCTATTCGTATTCATCGCGGTGATTTTCTTCACATCAAAGTTGGCATCTAACTCCGAAATCATATCCATGCTCGCCGCGGGCGTATCATTCCGACGCCTCATGCGCCCTTACATGATTTCGTGCGTACTCATCTCTACTTTGTCCTTCTTCCTTAGTGCTTACATCATTCCGCACGGCACGGTTGTTAGACAGAACTTCGAGACGATGTACAAGAACAAGAAGAAGAACACGTCGGCAGAGAATGTTATGCTGCAGGTGGACAAAGGTACGATTGCGTACATACAGCATTATGACAACAACCAGAAACGTGGCTACGGATTCTCACTCGATAAGTTCGAGAACAAGAAGCTTGTTAGCCACCTAACGGCAATGGATGCGCAGTATGATACTATCTCCGACTCAAAGTATCACTGGACTCTGTCTAACTGGAAGATTCGCGAACTGCGCGGACTGCGCGAGCATATCACAAGCGGAAACAAACGAGACACCATAATACAGATGGAGCCGACAGACCTCGTATACTCGAAAGGTCAGCAAGAGACATTCACCAACCCCGATTTGAAGGAGTATATCGGCAAGCAGCGCAACCGCGGCAACGGCAACGTAGTGCAGTACGAAGTGGAATACCACAAGCGAATAGCCTCGTCATTCGCTTCGTTCATCCTCACGACAATCGGTCTCTCGCTGTCTTCGCGCAAACGTAAAGGTGGCATGGGTATGTATCTAGGTATGGGTCTCGCCCTGAGTTTCGGATACATCATGCTGCAGACCGTATCGTCTACCTTCGCCATCAACGCCAATACACCACCTATACTGGCAGCGTGGATACCGAACATCATCTTTGCTATCGTAGCATACTTCTGCTATAGAAAAGCACCAAACTAATAATAATATAAATAATAACACAATATGTATTTCGACGAAACACAACTCAACGACAATGTGCTCGACGCATTATATGACATGCGCTTTGACCAGTGCACGCCTATTCAAGAGAAATGTATACCGCCAATACTCGAAGGCCGCGACCTTCTTGGCGTAGCACAGACCGGAACTGGAAAGACAGCAGCTTATCTGCTCCCTATACTCTCGAAACTCGACGATGGTGGCTATCCGCACGATGCCATCAACTGTGTAATCATGAGTCCAACACGCGAACTCGCACAACAGATCGACCAGGCTATGCAGGGCTTCGGCTACTATCTCAACGGCGTTAGCAGCGTGGCTGTGTACGGCGGCAACGACGGCAACCGCTACGACCAAGAGCTAAAAAGCTTCCAGATGGGTGCCGATGTGGTTATCGCCACACCGGGACGCCTTATCAGCCACATCTCTCTCGGCTCTGCCGACCTGAGCAAGGTGAGTTTCTTCGTTCTCGACGAGGCAGATCGCATGCTCGACATGGGATTCTCTGAGGACATCAAGATGATTGCAAGCAAACTGCCTGCTACTTGTCAAACCATCATGTTCTCGGCTACTATGCCCGAAAAGATCGAAGAACTGGCAAAGAGTCTGCTAAAGAACCCCGTGGAAGTGAAGATTGCTGTGAGCAAACCTGCAGAGAAAATCAAGCAAAGCGCATACGTATGCTACGAGACACAGAAGATAGGCATCGTAAAGGACCTCTTCCGTAAAGGCGACCTCAATCGCGTAATCATCTTCTCTGGCAAGAAGCAGAAGGTGAAGGCTATCAACCGCACTCTGCAGCAGATGAAAATCAACTCAGGCGAGATGCACTCAGACCTCGAGCAGGCTGAGCGCGACGAGATTCTCTACAAGTTCAAGACCGGCCAAATCGACGTGCTCGTGGCTACTGATATCGTGGCTCGCGGCATTGACATCGACGACATCGCAATGGTTATCAACTTCGATGTACCGCACGACCCGGAGGACTATGTCCACCGCATCGGTCGTACAGCACGTGCACAGCGCGACGGCGTTGCCATCACATTCGTAAGCGAAGACGAAATCAGCAGCTTCAAACAGATTGAAAAGTTTCTCGGACGTGTCGTAGACAAGAACGAACTGCCGGAAGGTCTCGGCGAGACTCCTGACTACAACGCTCCCCGATCAAGAGGCAGAGGCGGAAAGGGACGCGACGAGAAACGCCCGAGAAACGGTTCTAAGTCAAACCGCTCACAAGGCGACAACAAGCGCCGCGACAACAACAGAAAGAAGAACGGCGCCAACGATCAAAACAACGGCGAAAAACCTGCTACAGAAGCTCAGCAGACTGATAACGCTCAGGAGAACGTAGCCGCTACTACAAATCCCGACAACACGCAGACAGCACCGCAGAAGAAGCGCAGACGCAAACCTAACCGCAAGCCTGCCAACGCTGAAGCTGGCAACGTTCAGCAAACAGAAAAGGACGCTAAGGACAGCAACGAGAACAAAGGCGACAACGCAAAGAAACGCAACGAGCGCCAAAATCGTAATAATGAGCGCCAAAATCGTGACGGAGAGCGCCCTGCTCGTGACGGCGAACAGACAAAACGCAACAATCAGCAGCGCCGTCAGCGCAAAGACAACGCTTCACGCCGTTCAAACCAGAACCGCAAGCAGGATAGAAAGGATAATGCACAAAGCGCAAATGCAAAATCCACACCGAATGTACCGGCAGTAAAACAGCCAACAACACTCACAACTATCCTCAAAAAGCCCTTAAGCTGGATAAAATCGCTCGGAAAGAAGAAAAATTAAAGAAAATATCAAAAAAGGTACGCAAATATTTTGGAGTTTCAAAATAAATGCGTACCTTTGCACTCGCAATTAAGGAACAACACTTAATGCTTAATAAAAGAAGGCTCCGTAGCTCAACTGAATAGAGCATCTGACTACGGATCAGAAGGTTGCAGGTTTGAATCCTGCCGGAGTCACTCTAAAGAGGATATTACTTCACGTAATATCCTCTTTTTTGTTACATACGCATATGATTTAAAGAATGTGCTAACACGTTTATGTTACACATCATGTTACACATTGTATAACACTCGGCTTTGCGGTTGTGTTACACTACCATTCTATTTCAGTTTTATTATATCGCTCCACCTTGTTGTAGGACATGCGCTTTTAAAGTCATGCTTTATGGCGTCGGCAAACTTCCTGCCGTTCGGGTATTGCTGCGACGAGAGAATCACGGTTTCGGTGCCGTCCACCTTGTTTATACGGTCTACGGCGCTGTCGAGCTGCATCATCTGCTGATGCTTTTCGGCGTCGAACGTGAAGAGATCGGCCTGCACGGCGGCGTTCGGCACCACGCCCATCAGCACCACTCCGGCACGCTTGTAGTGAATGTCCTCACGATAGATACGCCGGAGGCACGCCGTGGCAGCCTTCACCACATCAATGGTTGAAGACGACGGCGTAGAAAGGTTCGCTTCGGTCATGTTGCAATACTGCGTGAGGTCGGGGCGGAAGCGGTTCGACTCGACAAATACGCCCACAATGCTGGCAGCCGACTGCTGCTTGCGCAGTTTCTCGGCGCAACGGGCGGCGAAGTTGGCTACGTGCGTGCGGAGCGTATCGAAGTCGCACACCATGCCGCTGAAGCTGCGACTCGTGCAGATACTCTTCTTCTTAGCCGGCAGGTCGTCGGGCACGCAGTCGGTGCCGTTCAGCTCAGCCCAAGTGCGCTCCACGACCACGGTCTTGAACGTAGCACGCACCCACGAACGCGAGTGCGCTGCGAAGTCGTACGCCGTACGTATGCCGTAGCTTTCGAGTCGGGCAGCATAGCGGCGACCGATGCCCCACACCTCATCAATCGGGTAAAGCGCAGCAGCCTTCAGTCGGCGGTCATCGGTGTCGATGACGCAGCAATGGTTATATCCGGCGTATTTCTTCGCGAAGTGAGAAGCCATCTTTGCCAGCGTCTTTGTGGGCGCAATGCCTATAGTGAGCGGCATGCCCACCGACTGCAGGACGCGACGGTGCAGTTCCTCGCCCCACTCCTTCAGCTGTTCTACGGAGAAACCGTCGAGAACGGCGAACGCCTCGTCGATTGAATAGCGGAAGCATTGCGGCGCCATGTCGCGTATGATGGTCATCACGCGACCAGTTATCTCGCCATACAGCTCATAGTTGGACGAGAGCGCCTCTATGCGCACGTTCGGGAACAGCTGGCGCAGCTGATAGAACGGCGTACCAGCCTTCACGCCCAAGTGCTTAGCCTCAGCGCTGCGCGCCACCACGCACCCGTCGTTGTTAGAAAGCACGACAACCGGTTTCCCCTCCAGATCTGGACGGAAAATACGCTCGCAACTGACATAGCAGTTGTCGCAATCGCAGATGGCATACCACTTCATCGTCTCCATTGTTTTATAGTCCACACCACGACACCCCACACACGGAAGTTGTCGTCGGCGTCAATGCGTATAGGCTGATAGTTAGCGTTGGCGGGTCGCAGCTCGATGTAGCCCTCCTCCTTGTGCTTCAGGTCGAGATACTTGATGGTAAACTCACCGTTGACGAACGCCACTATGACGTCGCCGTCGACGGGCTGCAGCGAGCGGTCGATCACCGCAATGTCGCTGTCGCAGATGCCCGCCTCAATCATCGAGTCGCCCGACACACGCCCGTAGAACGTAGCCTCAGGATTCTTTATAAGGTCGCGGTTGAAGTCGAGACTATCGTGCAGATAGTCGTCCGCCGGACTCGGGAAGCCCGCCTTTATCGTAGGTGCAAGTGCAAGTGCGAGCCGATGTGCGAAGTCGCCCTTCAGAAGTTCTATCTTTCCAGCCTTATCATTATCCATTCTCAGATTCATTTTATTTTCGCAAAGGTAGCCATTTTTTATAAGTTCTCATGAAAAACGGCGATTATCCCACGTATTTTTACTAATTTTGCAAGTTAAGAATAGAAATATAAACAAAACAGATACAATCAGTATGGAATTAGCAAGCAAATACGATCCACAAGCAGTGGAATCGAAATGGTATCAGTACTGGCTTGACAACAAACTCTTCAGTAGCAAGCCCGACGGACGTGACCCCTACACTATCGTTATACCGCCACCAAACGTGACTGGCGTATTGCACATGGGCCACATGCTCAACAATACGATTCAGGATATCCTCGTGCGCCGCGCACGTATGGAGGGAAAGAACGCATGTTGGGTGCCAGGCACCGACCACGCCTCTATCGCTACTGAGGCTAAGGTGGTGAACCGTCTTGCAGAACAGGGCATAAAGAAGCGCGACCTCACTCGCGAGCAGTTCCTTGAGCATGCTTGGAACTGGACCAACGAGCACGGCGGCATCATCCTCAAACAGCTGCGCCGCCTCGGCGCATCATGCGACTGGGACCGCACAGCGTTCACAATGGACGAGAAGCGCTCTGAGAGCGTGCTGAAGGTGTTCGTAGACCTCTACAAGAAGGGGCTCATCTACCGCGGTCTGCGCATGGTGAACTGGGACCCGAAGGCACAGACCGTGCTCTCTACCGAGGAGGTTATCTACCGCGACGAGAAGAGCCATCTGTTCAACCTGCGCTACTATGTGGCTGACGCCGACGTGAACCCGGTTGTGCCGACAGGCTGCGAGGGCGAGGTGCTGCATCAGGACGCCGACGGACGCTACTACGCTGTTGTAGCTACAACACGTCCGGAGACTATCATGGGCGACACAGCAATGTGTATTAACCCGAAAGACCCGAAGAACCAGTGGCTGCGCGGCCACAAGGTAATCGTGCCGTTGGTGAACCGCGTGATTCCGGTTATCGAGGACCGCTACGTAGACATCGAGTTCGGTACGGGCTGTCTTAAGGTGACTCCGGCGCACGACGTGAATGACTACGCTCTCGGCAAGACTCACAACCTCGAGACTATCGACATCTTCAACCCCGACGGCACTATCTCTGAGGCTGCAGGCATGTATGTAGGCATGGACCGCATGGACGTGCGCAAGCAGATTGTAGAGGATCTGAAGGCTGCCGGACTGGTAGAGAAGATTGAGGACTACGACAACAAGGTGGGCTACTCGGAGCGCAACCAGGACACAGCCGTAGAGCCGCGCCTCTGCAAGCAGTGGTTCCTCTCGATGAAGCACTTCGCAGACATCGCTCTGCCGCCGGTGCTCGAGGGCAAGATCAAGTTCCACCCGACAAAGTACGTCACAACATACCGCAACTGGCTGGAGAACATTCAGGACTGGTGTATCTCGCGCCAGCTCTGGTGGGGACACCGCATTCCGGCTTACTTCCTCCCCACAGCCGAAGGCGAAGAGGAGAAATACGTAGTAGCGCTCACCGCTGAGGAGGCACTCGAAGAGGCTCGCAAGATTGAGGGCTACGAGAACATCACAGCCGACCAACTCGTTCACGACGAGGATGCGCTCGACACATGGTTCTCTTCATGGCTCTGGCCCATATCGCTGTTCGACGGCATCAACAACCCGGGCAACGAGGAGATTAAATACTACTACCCCACAAGCGACCTCGTAACCGGTCCGGACATCATCTTCTTCTGGGTAGCTCGCATGATTATGGCTGGCGAGGAGTACATGAAAGACGTGCCGTTCCGCAACGTATACTTCACCGGTATCGTGCGCGACAAACTGGGCCGCAAGATGTCGAAGTCGCTCGGCAACTCGCCCGACCCTATCGCCCTCATCGAGAAGTACGGCGCCGACGGCGTGCGCATGGGCATGATGCTCTCGGCTCCTGCCGGCAACGATATTCTCTTCGACGAGAGCCTCTGCGAGCAGGGACGCAACTTCAACAACAAGATATGGAACGCATTCCGCCTCGTTAAGGGCTGGCAGGTGGCAGACGCCGAGCAGCCGGAGGCTAATGCGATAGCTGCTAAGTGGTTCGAGGCTAAGCTGAAGCAGACCAACGCCGAGGTGAACGACCTCTTCTCTAAGTATCGCATCTCTGAGGCGCTTATGGCTGTCTACAAGCTGTTCTGGGACGAATTCTCAAGCTGGTATCTCGAGATGGTGAAGCCGGCATACGGCCAGCCTATCGACCGCACAAGTTACGAGCAGACACTCGCTTTCTTCGAGACTCTGCTGAAGATGCTCCATCCGTTCATGCCGTTCATCACAGAGGAACTTTGGCAGCACATCTACGACCGCAAGGAGAACGAGTCTATCATGCGCGCAGAGCTGAAACTCGACGCTCCTACAGCCGACGACGATGCCGTAGTAGCAGCTATCGAGAACGTGAAGCTCATCGTGGCTGGCGTGCGCACCGTGCGCAACCAGAAGAACATACCGAACAAGGACGCTCTCGAACTGCAGGCGCTGCAGCAGAACAACTACGAGGCTTACGCTTCGGTAATAAAGAAGATGGCTAATCTCTCAGCTATCAACGTAGTATCGGAGAAGGACACGACCGCAGCTGCCTTCATGGTAGGCACAGACGAGTTCGCAGTGCCTCTTGGCGATATGATTGACGTTGCTGCAGAGATAGAGAAGCAGGAGGCTCAGCTGAAGCACCTCGAAGGATTCCTCGCAGGCATCAAGAAGAAGCTCTCTAACGAGAAGTTCGTGGCTCACGCTCCTGAGGCTGTTGTGGCTCTCGAGCGCAAGAAGCAGAGCGACTCAGAGGAGAAGATCGCAGCGCTGAAGGAATCTATCGCAGCTTTGAAGAACAAGTAAACGCTTGGTCATCAAAAACGCTTACAATACAAAAACCGCAGGAGGCTATGATTTCCACACTATAGTCTGCGCCCGGCGACCGAAAGTCGCCACAACAGCGCAGGCTACGGCATGGAGACCATAGCCTCCTGTCCTTTTAATACAGATATACATATAAATCTACTACTAATATATATAATATGTATAAGCTCCTAAAACTCGCATTTATTTCGCTTCTAATGCTCTGTTTCAGCGCTTGTAGGGAGGAAGACCCTATCATGCCGCCAGAACAGCAGACAGCCGAGAAAACCATATTCGTATTCATGCCATACAGCAACAACCTCTACAGCTTTCTGCTCGGAAATATTGAGGACATGAAGAAGGCCATTGTACGTAACAAAGGCTTGGACAACACACGCCTGCTTCTGTTCGTAGCCAAAGATCAGCAGCAGAGCGCGCTTATAGACATCCGATATAAGAAGGGCACATGCACGCAGGATACGCTTGAGAAATACTCCTCGCCTACTTATCTTACGACGAACGGCAGAGCGGAACTGCTGAACAAGGTGAAGGAGTATGCGCCGGCGCACCACTACGCCATGTTAGTGGGCAGCCACGGCATGGGATGGATACCAAGCTCTACAGTGTTCAACCCGAAGAAGTCGCGCTACTTCGGCGGACTGTCTGAGGAATACAGAATAGATATCGTCGACTTCGCAACGAGCATCAAGGCTGCAGGAATGAAGATGCAGTTCATCATGTTCGACGACTGCTACATGTCGAGCATGGAGGTGGCGTACGACTTGAAGGACGTAACCGACTACATCATTGCGTCTACAAGCGAAGTAATGGCTTACGGCATGCCTTACCAGAACATATACCAGCATCTGATGAGCGCACAGCCCGACTACAAGGCTTTATGCAATGGCTTTTACGAGTTCTATTCGAACAGCGGCACACCTTACGGCACAATCGGCGTGATTGATTGCAGATACGTTGACGAGATGACTTCCATGATGAAGAGCATCAACGCAACGCACACGTTCGACCTTAGCCTTATCGACAACGTGCAGGACCTCGACGGCGAGACATACAAGCCTACCATATTCTTCGACTTCGACGACTATGTGCGCCATCTCTGCACGAACGATAACAACGCCTACGAACAGTTCCACAACGTACTGCTACGTCTTGTGCCGTACAAAGCGGCTACAGAGTACATATACTCCGGCTCTACGAACAAGAAGACCAAAGTGGACCACTTCTCCGGCATAACCATTTCAGACCCGTCTACGCGCCAGGAAATAGCCGAATCGAAGCGACAGACAAATTGGTGGATACAGACACACTAACAGACAGATAAAAAACAAAAAAGGTGTTATCCGATTGGATAACACCTTTTTTGTACACCCTTAGGGGTTCGAACCCTAGACCCACTGATTAAGAGTCAGTTGCTCTACCAACTGAGCTAAGG
>OMCT01000017.1_pt1 | contig 118349 bp, 103 predicted proteins | sample 1674301 | NCBI WGS metagenome assembly OMCT01 (sample SAMEA103958158, study PRJEB25191) | human gut metagenome
TTCAGCGATATAAGCCTGTGTATATCCCATTTCTTTTCTGCGTGTACGTAATTCGTTTCCAAAAGCTTCTGCATCTGCTATTTTCATAACGCCTCCTTGTCGCATAGTCGAACGGCTTATTTTAATTTTCCGCAAACAAAAAAAGGTCGAACGGCTTATTTTTGATATATTTATCATATACTAAGCCGTTCGGCTATGTCAATACCAGATGCGATATTGCATTCCCTCGTAAGCCACTCTCGCCGCCTCGATATCCATGTTGCAGCCAAGCCGGTAGACCGGCACTACATTAAGCATACGGTCTATGAGGGAAAGTGTCTGCTTCATTCCGTCCGCAGTAAGACTGCGGTTCGTCTGCTGAACGATCATCGGATATGTGTCATGTGGCTCTGCCTGCTCGATATGATTTGTGGTGTCTCTTGTCAATACACAAATGCCCTTTAACGGTACTGCAGTATTCGTGCTTAATCTGTGCTTGCCATCCCAGGGTGTGCCATAGGCGGTCACGCCGGAGTCGGTGATATGAAGAAGCGGTTTATCGTCGTTTACCATGACGGCACGCTCCCCGAAATATTCTCTCCACAGTCGTGTATGTGTGGACTTGCCGGTACCGCTTTTTGCGGTAAAAAGATAGCCTTCGCCATCTACCGCAATGACCGAGCCATGAAAAAGCAAGGTATCGCGAGATAAGAGGTGGTCTGCAATCTTGCGATAGACCGCAAGTGTCTCTAAGTAGGCATCGGAAAAATGCCTGATGGGAATGCCCTCTTTGATATCTTCTCTGGCGGATTTTTCACGCTCAAAGTCGATATCCGACTGAGTTGTGACAATCGAGAAATAAACCGGTGACTCAGTCGCACAAGCTACGGAATTTCCCGGCGTACTCTCTGACACAGTTCCACCAGTTTCTGTAGCTGCACCCCTTTTAACATCTGCCACGATATAATCTTTGCAATATTCTGTAATATAATCACAGACAGGGCAGATGGTAAAATACTGTCCTGCCAGACGGATTGTAAAGTTCTTCATATGCGACCTCTGATTCCATTCAAATTATAATTCTACTTCTGTTTCTTTTTCTTCCGGATAAATAAAACCGTTCCTGTCACTGCAATCACTGCCGCAATTACTATCAATATAATTCCCCGTATCGGCATCTTTATTTCCTGAATTATCGTCCTTCTTATTGTCTGTGGCATCGAACGGATCTGACTTTCCGTTTTCATCGGTATCTTCCTTGTCTACATTTTCATTGGAATCCTCAATTTTGGTATCTGATTTTCTGTAAAACAGCCAGCCACACAAACCTGCAAAAATAACCGTTACCACAATTAGGATCGAGAATACCGGAATTGCATAAACGCTTGCTCTTATCAGCTTTAGCCCCTGATAAAGTGTGTATACACCAAATACGGAGAAGATGGCAACAGCAAGTGTATTCAGCAGTCCATCCGGCGCCTTGCTCTTTAACAAATAGCCAATCAACATTCCAAGAATATCTGCTGCAAAAAGTCCCAAAGAACAGCCGATCCATACGACAAATGCTGCACTCATACCTTCATTAGCACCAAAAGTAATGGCAGTAAGCTGTGTCTTATCGCCAAGCTCTGCTACAAAAAATGTGCAAAATACTGCAAGTGGAGCAAACTGAATCTTTGATCTGCTGCCTTCTTCCTCTTCTTCCTCATCCCCTGCGATCGTTGATGCTGCAAAATAAAGAAAAGCAAATGCTGCGATCATTTTAATAAGCCATTCCGGAATCAATTCACTAACCAATCCGCCGGCAAGAACAGCAAGTCCATTTAGTACAAGGATAGCAATAGCCGTTCCACATATAATATCTCTTAACTTGTACTTAGATGTAAGAGCGATCAGCATAAGCTGCGTTTTATCTCCCATCTCTGCTATAAATTCCGTGAAAAAAATTTTTAAAAATAATATCATTTGTCTTATCCCTCATATATCTCCAATAATGTTTCGTTCGAAAATATATTGCTCTCAACATCATCTTACTATAATGTTTCGTTCAAAGATCATTTTGCCCTTAACATCATCTTATTATGATGTACACCGCATACGCTAAATAAAACGCAACCATACAGAAACCTTCCATCTTCCCAATTTTTTTCTTAGTCCCTGCAAATATCCATACGCACACGGTAAACACAATAAGTACGCACATATCTATAATGTTCTCTTTGATTATGCTGATCGGACTGATTGCAGAAGCCACACCTAGCACCATAAGTATATTAAATATATTGGATCCTATCGCATTACCGAGTGCCATATCAACTTCATTCTTTCTGGCTGCAACAATTGATGTTACAAGTTCCGGAAGAGATGTTCCTATTGAAACAATTGTAAGTCCTATAAGTGTCTGGCTCATTCCAAGGTCACTGGCTATTCTTGAAGCAGCATCTACGGTAATATCTCCGCCTACTGCAATCGCAGCCGCACCTCCAACAATGAACAGAATACTAAGCGGAACTGAAATCAACTTGATATCTTCATCAGAACCGCCCTCAATCTCGACTTTTTTGCCTTCTTTGCTTGCCTTTAATGCAATCTTAATCATGTAAAAAATGTATCCTGCAAATGCACCAATAAATATTACACCATCAAAATGTCCAAGCATCATTCCTGACTTATCACCAACCCCAAGGATTCCTAAAATCAATAAAAGTCCTGCACAGATAAGCGAAAATGGGATATCTCTTTTTATTGTTTCTTTTGCAACATTTACTGTTGCAATCATTGCACACACGCCAATAACAACCATCAGGTTAAATATATTAGAACCGACTACATTACTTACTGCAAGCTCATTGTTGCCTGTAATTGATGCAGATACACTGACCGCAGTTTCTGGAAGCGATGTTCCCATTGCAACAATTGTAAGTCCAATAATAATAGACGGAACATGTAGTCTCTTTGCTACACTTGAGCTTCCTTCTACGAAAAAGTCTGCACCTTTAATCAGCAGCACAAATCCAATAATCAGGAACACAATTACAAGCGCAAATGGCGCGTTATTAATAAAATTACCCATATAAATCTCCTTATTTTTCTTTTTCCGAGGGGTATAAAAAAACTCATGTATATCAACCAGATTCAGTGATATTGCACACTGAAAATAATTGATATACATGAGTCTCATTATTTAAGATTTGCCAGATTATACTCTCTATTATAATCAGAATGTTGACAAATCACACTTACGCGCTAACTACTCCCTCATGGAATATTAAGTTACTTGATAAATAATATCAAATGCGTGCATGTGTGTCAATAACTAATTCTTATGAAATCTCTTCTCTTCCTCATATGCAGGCTCACATGTAAGGTTCATTCCAAGTCTCTTAAATGTATCTTTATCAACAGATGAAAGGATTACTGTTGAGTGAACATCACAGCCATAAAGATTAGGAATCTGCTTTAATGCCTTGTCAGCTAAAGGATTGGCTACAACTGAAGATGAGAGTGCAATAAGAATCTCATCAGTATGAAGTCTTGGATTCCTGCTGCCAAGATAATTAGTCTTTAAAGTCTGGATAGGACTGATTGACTCAGGTGATAACAGGTCAACTGAATCATCTATTCCAGCAAGCTGCTTTAATGCATTAAGCAATGCTGATGACGCAGCACCTAACAAATCACCTGTTTTTCCGGTAACAATAGTTCCATCTTCCAACTCAATTGCAACCGCCGGTTTGTCACCGCTTTTTGCTGACTTTTCAAGTGCAGCATTAACAACAGGTCTTGAAGATGGTGTGATTCCTGCCTGATTCATGAGAAGCTCAATCTTATATATTTCCTGACTGTTTACACCAGTTCTCTTCTGGTCGCATAAACATTTGTAATATCTTCTGATAATCTCCATATTAGAAGCATAACGGCATGCCTCATCATCAACAATACAGTTACCGGCCATATTAACTCCCATGTCTGTTGGTGACTTATATGGACTCTCACCGGCAATAAGCTCAAACATTGCGTTAAGTACAGGGAATATCTCAATATCTCTGTTATAATTAACTGTTGTCTTTCCATATGCTTCAAGATGGAAAGGATCAATCATGTTGACATCATTAAGGTCTGCTGTCGCTGCCTCATAAGCGAGATTGACAGGGTGCTTAAGTGGAATATTCCAGATTGGGAATGTCTCAAACTTGGCATATCCAGCCTTAACTCCATGCTTATATTCATGGTAAAGCTGAGAAAGGCATGTAGCCATCTTTCCACTTCCCGGACCTGGTGCAGTAACAACTACAAGTGGTCTGGTAGTCTTAATAAATTCATTCTTTCCGTAGCCTTCATCACTTACAATCTTAGCAACATCATTAGGATAGCCTGCTATCTTATAATGCTTGAAATTCTTAATTCCATGTGCATCTAACACCTTGATAAAATTATCAACCTCTGGCTGCTGGAAATACTTGGTAATGCATACGCTTCCAACAAAAAGTCCGTATTCTGTAAATGCATCTATAAGTCTTAATACTTCCTGATCATAAGTAATTCCATAATCGCCACGAATCTTATTGCTTGCAATATCTTCTGCACTTATTGCAATAACAACCTCTGCCTGGTCCTTTAACTGCAAAAGCATCTGAAGCTTTGAGTCCGGCTTAAATCCTGGAAGAACCCTTGAAGCATGATAATCATCGAACAGCTTTCCGCCAAACTCAAGATATAACTTATTGTCAAACTTGGCAATTCTCTCCTTAATATGCTCAGACTGCATTTTTAAATATTTGTCGTTATCAAATCCTATCTTCATAATCTTATTCCTTTAAGTAAAATTCTTTAATAAAATTAACATAAATCACAAAATTTATCCAGTTCTTTAGTGACAATATTTTTCGTTTTGAACTTCGGATTATTGTACAATCTGCCACGCGCCATGACTAAATCTACATTACGAAGTGCCCTGAGGTCATCAAGCGGGTTATTCTTAGTCACAATCAGGTCAGCACATTTGCCGGCTTCAACTGAACCTGTCACATTCCCAATGCCAGCCATTACAGCGCTGTTAAGAGTTGCTGTGTATAATGCAAATGCATTGCTTACGCCAACATATTTGTGGAAATAATACAGTTCTCGCCAGAAATCATACTGTGTAATCCATGGACATCCCACATCATTGCCAAGTACAACCGGAATATCATTGGCAATTGCAGCTTTGGCACATTCCTTGATTCCCTCAAACACAATATTACCATTGTACTGCTCGACCTCTGACGCATTAGATACGCTTCTGTCAAAAAGCGCATATGGCAGTGCAGGAGATAATGTTGTACAAAGAAACGCATTATTTTCCTTAAACAAATGTATTATCTCATCATCAGGCTTTGCTCCATGCTCTATTGAATCAACGCCATTCTGTAGTGCAACCCTTACGCCCTCTGGCGATTCAACATGTGCAGCAACCTTATATCCAAGCGCATGTGCCTTATCACACACTGCCTTTACCATCTCAGGCTGCATCTTAAGTTCACCCGGCACGCCCTTAGCCTTGGCATCAAGCACACCGCCTGTAATCATAAGCTTGATAAGGTCAACATTCTGACTCTTTGCAATATCAACCTGCACAAGCGCCTCATCTATATTATGTGCAGCTATTGCAACAGAACCAGCCATATGTCCACCCGGCACAGAAATTCCTTCATTAGCTGCAAGAATTCTTGGTCCGTCAGCCTTGCCGTTTCTGATATCATCTCTTACTCTTGTATCAAAATCCGCCAAACCACCGACAGTTCTTATAGTAGTAACACCACTCATAAGTTCAGTCTTTGCAAAATCCTTTACAACCTTATATGTCACAGCTCTTGAAAGTGCTGTTCCCATAAGCATCTTAACAGTCTTTTCATTATCTCTCTGTTTCTTCTGTGGCTTCCCATTGCCTGCAAGATGAACATGCATATTAATAAGCCCCGGCATAAGGTATCTGCCTTCAAGATTAATCTCCTTAAACCCATCCGGTACAGCGTTACCCATCACAATACCGGTAATCTTATCATCTTCAACAAGCACAGAATGACCATCTAAAACTTTCATATCCTTAGTTCCATCAAGGATATGTCCATTAGTAAAAATGTATTTCATAACCCGTCGCTCCTTGCTTTCAGCATAATCTTAAGTTATTTTACCACATTTTCACCAGTAATGTCACCTGAAATAAATGCTTTCTAGAATAGCATCACAACAGCATGCACAACAAATGCCATCACCCACGCAATCAGGCACTGCCATACAACCATTATAACAGCCCATTTTCCACCAAGCTCACGCTTTACTGAAGCAATTGCTGCGATACAAGGTGTGTACAGAAGACTGAATACAAGCATTGCGGCTGCACCGGCTGTTGAAAGTGCTGCCTGTATGCCTGTCCCGAAAAGTATCTGCATTGTTGATACGACACTTTCCTTTGCCATGACACCACACAGCAAAGATGTACATATTCTCCAGTCACCTAATCCTAAAGGTGCAAATACAGGGGCTATTATTCCCGCAATAAGTGCAAGTATGCTGTCCTTTGAATCTGTAACAAGATTAAGGTGCAGATTGAAGCTTTGTAAAAACCAGACAATTACAGTTGCAACAAATATAACTGTAAATGCTCTCTGCAAGAAATCCCTGGCCTTTTCCCATAATAACTGCAAAACATTTTTCATGCCTGGAAGTCTGTAATTAGGAAGCTCCATAACAAAAGGAACAGCTTCGCCCTTGAATAATGTTCCTTTATAAAGCAATGCCACAAGAATTCCCATAATAATTCCAAAGAAATATAATGCACCCATTATAAATGCACCCTTTCCCGGGAAAAATGCACTTACAAAGAATGAATATATTGGCAGCTTGGCTGAACAGCTCATAAATGGGGTAAGAAGAATTGTCATCTTCCTGTCTCTCTCACTTGGGAGTGTTCTTGTTGCCATAACTGCAGGAACAGTACATCCAAATCCAATCAGCATAGGAACGATGCTTCTTCCTGACAGACCAATCTTTCTTAACAGCTTATCCATAAAAAATGCAACTCTTGCAATATAACCACTGTCCTCCATAAGTGATAAGAAGAAAAACAGTGTAACAATAATCGGCAGGAATGAAAGCACTGAGCCGACACCTGCAAATATTCCATCTATTACAAGACTGTGAATAACCTTATTCACGCCTGCCGCTGCAAGTGCATTGTCAACAACGCCAGTAAGTGCATCAACACCCATCTGCAGAACATTCTGTAAAAATGCACCAATCACATTGAATGTAAGAAAGAATATTGCAAGCATAATTGCTACAAAGCAAGGTATTGCCGTATATTTCCCAGTAAGAATCTTATCAATCTTCTGGCTTCGTATTCTTTCTTTACTTGCCTTAGGCTTAACAACATTAGCTTCACATATCTTCTCTATAAATGTAAATCTCATGTCCGCGATTGCCGCACTTCTGTCAAGACCTCTCTCATTCTCCAACTGAAGTACAATATGCTCAAGCATTTCTTTTTCATTCTCATCAAGCTGCAACAGTTTTAATATAAGAGGGTCACCCTCAATAATCTTACTTGCTGCAAATCTTACTGGAATATCAGCTCTCTTTGCATGATCCTCTATAAGATGAATTACTGCATGTATACATCTGTGTACTGCTCCTCCAAAATCATTCTCATCACAGTAATCAGTTCTTTCCGGCTTTTCCTGATATTCTGCAATATGAAGTGCATGCCTTATAAGCTCATCAACGCCTTCATTCTTGGCAGCAGATATAGGAATAACCGGGATTCCAAGCATATTTTCCATGCCATTAATATCAATAGAACCTGAATTGCCTACTACCTCGTCCATCATATTAAGTGCAAGAACCATAGGCACATCCATCTCTAAAAGCTGCATTGTAAGATACATATTTCTCTCAATATTAGTTGCATCAACAATATTAATAATCGCCTTTGGCTTCTCATTAAGCACAAAATTTCTCGAAACAATCTCCTCACTGCTGTACGGAGACATAGAATATATTCCCGGTAAATCCGTAACTGATGTATTCTCATGTCCCTTAATCATACCGCTCTTGCAGTCAACCGTAACTCCCGGAAAATTTCCGACATGCTGGTTAGAACCGGTAAGCTGATTAAACAGAGTTGTCTTTCCACAATTCTGGTTACCAACCAGTGCAAATGTAAGCTTTGTTCCTTCAGGAAGCTTTTCTCCATCTCCCTTAGCATGGTATTTACCAGTCTCACCAAGTCCCGGATGGTCAGACTTATATATTCGGTCTGGTCTTTCGTGTTTTCTTGTACGCTCATCTATAGGATCAATAGTAATCTCTCCTGCATCGGCAACTCGAAGTGTAAGTTCATAGCCATGTATCTGTAATTCCATTGGATCACCCATAGGTGCAAGTTTCACAAGCGTAACTTCCGCCCCGGGAATTACGCCCATATCAAGAAAATGCTGTCTTAATGCGCCTTCACCGCCAACTGAGGTAATTCTTGCACATTGTCCAATCTTAAGTTCATTTAACTTCATGTGTGTTTTCCTTTTCTAAATAATCTGCCCAAATCATTATTGATAATTCTTCTCAATATTTATTGTAGCACATATGACAAGTGCAGGACACCCCTTAATTGGCATCCTGCACATTTTTCTTAATATTCGGCTTCACTTCTGCATGGAATAAATCACTTAGTAGTCGCAATCATATCCGCAATCGCCCATCTGCCCTCATATTTCACGAAATAGAATGTCGAATCAATAACATCTTTTCTCGCGCCGCCTGAGGTAAGTGTCATATTCTTTGTAAATGCAATATGACATGAATAACAGTCATCATTATATTCAATATAATTATCAACTGTCACTCCTGTATACGGATTCCCCGACAATGTGTGGTCACTGATAAATGTAATATCTGCACTTGACGCATAATCTTTCGCAAGATTCCAGTAATAAGAATCCTCAATAAGATACTGCTGCACTGTTGCAAGTCCATGACCTGAACCACTTAAATCATTAGTAAGGAAATTATCCCATATTTTTGCCATATTAAGAGCTTCTTCTTTTCTTTCTGATGGCATATCGGCAGAATTGCCACTTGCAGCTACAGATACATTTCCCTTAGCATCTACATTTGCAGTAACTTCACTGCCTGATGCATTATATATCTTAATCTCCGGCTTATTGACAAATCCTGTCAGCTTATATTCAACTGACTTTGGCATTGTAACATATTTAGAAACATTCACAAAATCAGGATTTTCTATAACCTTACCAGTCTTGTAATCATCTGACACAGTTATTCCATTAACTGTAAATGTATACCCTTCCGGAATTGATACAGTATAATCGTTAGTCTTTGCTGAAAATACAGGCTCAATTGATTTAACCTTCCAGTCAAACACTGTAAGTATCCCAAGAACGACATGCTGGTCTTTAGCTTCCAGAGTCATTCTGGCAACCTTCTTGTCATCAGCATATATGTCATACATAGGCTCTTCTGTATTATAACTGCCCTCTGATTTCTTATATGTATAGTCAGTTGTACCATCTAATTCGGACATGTACATATTGACAAATGTATCTTTTCCCTCAAATTCACTGCTGGCTGGAAGCTCAATATTATCAGCCAATGTCTTATCAGCAGCCATCTTTGTAAAGTCATTAAGGAAATCATTCATTACCTTGTCCGACTGTGAATTCTCATATTTCTTAAGGCATGAACCCGTATATACAATCATACAGATTGCAAGAATAAGAAGAATCACTGCATATACAGCAAGCCCTGTCCAGTAATTTAATGGTATATTGATTCTGCCTATCTTTATAGACTTCTTAGTATTGTTTTTCATATCTATACAGTTCTCCTTCCAATTACTTAGGCATTACAACAAATGCTGTTGGCAGCTTCCATGATGAATTCTGATAATAAAATGTTACGCTTGTCATCTCATAGCCACCGTTATATACCATTGTTGAAGAACTTCCGCCATCAAGGTTGGCTGCATTGACTGCTCCATATTCCTGCATGACTGATATCAGGTCTGACGCAGTTGCACCAAGATGTCCTGAAGCACCTCTTCCATCTGTAACTAAAAGAAGTATTGCTCCGTCAGCTCTCTGTCCGATTGCTGTTCTAGGGTTAGCCCCGCTTCCCTGACCTTTTAATACTCTTGCTTCATTGTTAATAATAAGCGGAACAAAATGATTATTAGAATCAGAGCTTTCCTCTTGGAAAGCAACAGCATCCCTGATCCCGGCTTCATTTACATAGCTTTCAAAATCTGCTGCCGACATACCATCTATATCTTTAACAACTAAAAGGTTATCCTTATTAAGTCCAATTAAGTAAAGACCTGAAAGTGCTGAAGGACTGTTATATGTAATCTTACCGTCCTGCACCACAATTCCAAGTGGTGAGCCGCCTCTGTTTCCTGATGAAACATACAGACCTCCGTTAACTCCTGCAACAGCTCCTGCTCCGCTTACAATCTCATGAAGCTCCTTACCGTAATCTCCCCATGGGTATGTAGTTCCGACCTTAACCTGTGACGGATCTTTTATAATCAGCATTTTTCCAAAGAATGACCTTCCTGAAATCTCAACCATTCTTATTCCATTCCCATCAAACTGCTCTACTTCTCCGTTATTGTCAACCGTCTGTGTATCTGTGTCTGACGATATATTAATAAGAGATGTATCAATATCTGAATCCATCGACTCCATCTTATTAGCATTAATTACCTCATTAATCTGTGCATCTGTACAGAACCACGAAGCAAGAAACTTCATCTGACCTGATTCAAGAACTGTTGATATAAAAAGATTTCTAGCTGCAGGTGCTGAATCGCTGCATATTCTCTTAATCATAATGAATAAAGTTCCCACCAGCATTACTATAGTAACAAGTACCACCAGTAATACTCTGCCTATAATTCTGGCAATTTTCTTTCCCATAATTTTCTCCCTATTCTGTGTTATATATTATTCCAGTCTCATTGCCTTAGATATCACTGAACCTGAAATACTGAAAATATTAATTATTATATCACTAATATGGCGGTGTTTGCCATATATAATTTGAAATACTCATCGTTGTCACTTTTTCTTATCTATTCTCATCTCTGTCCGCACGGACAGCTCATATGCCAGAACTGCGTTCTGGCATTGTCACGACGCTCCTCGAATATACAAGAAGAAGTCCCAGCCCATGCAAGCATGGCTGTCACTTCTTCTTGTACATTCTCATCGCTGTCCGCGCAAAAAAAGAGCGACGGCAAATTAACTCTGCCATCGCTCTTTTTAAAAAAATATGAGGGAGAAAAAATGTTTTCTTTACTCCATCATAATACAACATACTTTGTGATATGTTAATATATATTGTATAAAGCATTTATAAAAAAAATATAAACTGGCATTCATCTTATTCCGGTCGTCCAAGATAAAATCCCTGCACTAAATCAATACCATTATCCCTTAAGAATTCATACTCTTCTCTTGATTCAATACCCTCAGCAAGCACTTTGATGCCTCTTTTATGGAAGCTGTCTCTATAATAATAGTAATACTCCTGCTTATCAACATCATTCTCAATATCTGTTATCAGACTTCTGTCCAGCTTTACAATATGCGGTGCAAATATATCCACTGCCATCATATTATTATTGCCTGTTCCAAAATCATCAAGTGCAATATTGAATCTGCTTCTGTTAATTGAATTCTTCTTAGACTGCCATTTGTCAATGTCCAGTGCTGTGTATTCCAGAATCTCTATTATCCCCTTATCTCCCAGAACATCGGCATAGAATTCATCAAAAACAGCCTGCTCCTCTGCAGTAAATGATTCCGCAGGAAATGAATTAATTGCTATATATGAATGGTATCCTCGCTTTGCATAACACTGTACTGCTCCAAATATAGTTGCGACCTCAAGTGTATGCAAATCATTCTTTATCCTGAACTCTTCAATTAAATCCATAACACCAATATTCTTAGGTCTCATTAAAGCCTCATATGCATATATATCCATGCCATTCGGATAAAATATAGGTTGAAATGCATAACTTATTTCCAGCTTTGCAAGCTTGTCTTTAATCTCTTCATCGAGCGGAAAAATGCTGTAGTCTACCATACTTTTGTCAATACCCTCTCACATTATTTACAAATCATATAAACAGATTTTACCGCTTTATTACATTCTTTGCAACTGTTATATTCATTCACAATCAATCATAAATAATCATCATAAAGGTGTAAGTTCTGACATTTTACTGCAAGCACTTCTGAAGTTTTCTATCTTCATATCAGAATAACTGATAACAAAGCTGTGGCTGTATTCATCTGTATTATTATGATAATACTCCGATAACGCATTTATATGGATGCCTTCTGCCTCAAGTTTTCTTTTTACCTCATTATCAGAAAGTAATGTATTAAGTTCAAGAATAAAATGCAGCCCTGAATCAGCCTCTCTTACTCTTCCAACACATTTGAACGGATCCTCTTTAAGTACCGAAAGAACAGCCTCTCTCTGTTTCGTATAATACAGCCGCATTCTGTTTAAATGTTTCTCAAAATATCCTTCTTCTATAAATGCAGCAAGTGCATACTGCTCGAAATTAGATACAGTACATGCATAAAAATCAAGTTTTTCCTGATATGTTGCTGCAAGATGTGGTGGAAGAACCATATAACTGATTCGGATTGTTGGGGTCAGTGTTCTTGAAAATGTATTCATATATATAACCTTTTCGCTTATATCTATGCTTTTCATGGTTGGAATTGTCTTTCCTGTCATACGGAATTCTGAATCATAATCATCTTCTATTATATATCTGTCCGGCTTTTCATTAGCCCATGCAAGCAGTTCAAAACGCCGGCTTACCGGCATTGTTATACCTGTCGGATAATGATGTGTAGGACTTATATGAACAATATCTGCCATACATTCTCTTACAGCTTCCGGCTTCATTCCTTCATCATCCATACCGGCATAACAGAATTTCACATTATTACTTGCATATATCCTTGCTATCTTAGAATATCCCGGATCTTCAACACAATACACTTTATCTCTTCCCAAAAGCTGTATAAGAAGACTATACATATATTCCGTTCCGGCGCCAATGATTATCTGTCCGGGTGTTACCTTCATATCACGAAATGAAGCCAGATGCATAGCAATCGCTTTTCTTAACTCCCATGTTCCTTCTCCCGGAGAAATTTTCATAAGATCATCCTGCCTGTCTGTTATAACACGTCTCATAAGCTTAGCCCATGTTGCAAATGGAAAGCTTCCAGAATCTGTCCTGTTTGATGATAAATCTAATTTATATCCGGTCTTCTTCTTTGCGGTTATTTCAGGAACTTCATATTTTACCGGCTTTATCCTTGCAACACCTGAAATATCCGATACATAATAGCCCTTCTTAGGCACAGAATATATATATCCTTCACTCATAAGCTGTCCATATGAATTCTCTACTGTTATGGTGCTTATTCCAAGATTGACAGCAAGCGTTCTCTTTGAAGGAAGATGCTCACCCTTAACAAGTCTGCCTTCTATTATATCTTTTTTGATACATTTGTATAAATATTCATATATTGATTCTTTTCCAATGTTTTCAAACGAGTATGTTAACATAATCTGACCTTGTTTCTTTTGCAGAAATCTTCCTTTATATTAATGTCAGTTATTATAACATACATTATATTTCGTGACAATCTGTCAACATGCATATATCAAGTGTAAGTTATCTGATAAATGTATAGTTATAGACTCCAGTTAGCAGCTGTAAGCTGTGTGTTTACCATACCTGCGTATATTCCGGATTTTGCCATAAGTTCTGATGGTTTACCGCTTTCTGCTACTTTACCATCTTTTAATACTACTATTTTGTCGGCGTCTGCTACTGTTCTCATTCTATGAGCTATTATCATTACTGTCTTATTCTTTATAAGCTGTGATAACGATTCCTGTATCATTGTTTCATTATCAACATCTAAGGAAGCTGTTGCCTCATCAAGAAGTATTACTGGAGCATCTTTTAAGAACGCTCTTGCTATAGAAATTCTCTGTCTTTCACCACCTGAAAGCTCACAGCCGTTCTCACCAATCATTGTATTCCAGCCGTCTGATAATTTTTCAGCAAATTCATCACAATGTGCAAGTTTTGCTGCTGCGATAACTTCTTCGTCCGTTGCATCCATTTTTCCTATTCTGATGTTCTCGATAACTGTATTATTAAAAAGTGTAACATCCTGAAATACTATAGAGTAAAGCGACATTAGTGTCTCTGGGTCAATCATTGATATGTCCATTCCACCAACTGTTATCTTTCCCTTATCAGCGTCCCAGAAACGGGCTGCAAGTCGTGAAATTGTTGTCTTTCCGCCGCCCGACGGACCGATAAGAGCTGTTACCTCTCCCTGCTTTGCAGTAAAAGATACATCCTTTAATACAACATCACCTGTATCATATGAAAATCCGACATTAGAAAACTTTATGTCATACCCCTTGTTATCAAGCTTCTCCGAACCTTCCTGCACATCATGTGAAAGTATCTCGTCTAATCTTGCACTCTGTACATCTGATGCGATAATTGCCGCAAGATTCTGTAAAGATACCTGCATTGGATCATATATTCTTGATACAACCATAAGAAACATGAAAAATGTGATAACATCTAACTTTCCACTGGCTAATAATGCTCCGCCTACCAAAGCAACTGTTGCAATACCAAGCTTGAGAATCATCTGTGCACTTCCAACAAACACAGCAGTTCCAAGTTCTGTAGCTACAGCGTGCTTCTCAACTGCCTTAATCTTCTCATCAAGTCCATTCATATACTCTTCCTGAGTATTATATGCCTGAATATCCCTGACACTTTCAAGGCATTCCTGAATACCGTCTGCACACGACATTTTCAGTGCCACCTGCTTTTCGTTAAGCTTTCTCTGAACCCTTCCAGAGCAGCCGACTATAATGAATGATATCGGAAGTACCCACAGTGCTGCTATTGCCATTCTCCAGTCAAAGAAAAATAGTCCTATTGCTACAAATGCTGTAGATATGCACGCTCCGACAAGCTCCGGTATAAAATGTGATGATGCAGTCTCCATCTGTGCGCAGTCAGCCATGATAGTACTTGTAAGATCAGACAAATCCTTCTTTCCAAAGAATGAAAGCGGAATCTTTCTTAACTTCTCAGCCAGTGTAATTCGTCTTACACCACTCTCTACATATGTTGATAAAAATGTTGCATTATACTGGATATATGTTGATACCGCAATCAATACAAGTGTAATAATAACTCCGGCAATATAGAATCCGCCTCTTCCTGCCAGATTCCCTTCCATATAATCTTTAACAAGAAAATACAATAAAGACACAGGTATCATCAGTATCAAATCAGATATTGTAACTGATATGAATGCCTTAATCATATCCTTAGCGCCCTGACTTGAAAGGGCATATTTATGCATAAGCTTTTCTTTCATATTACACACCCACTTTCCAGTTTACTGATTTGTTATATTCCTCCCACATATGTGCATACAATCCACCTGACTCTGCCAGTTCATTATGCTTTCCACTCTGGTTAATCTGACCATTCTTTAATACATATACACGGTCAACACCAGTAACTGACGACAATCTGTGGGCAATCATAATAACTGTCTTTCCCTGTGAAAGCCTTTCAAATGCTGCCTGAACCTTTGCCTCGTTATCAGGGTCAGCAAATGCAGTTGCTTCATCAAGTATAAGTATAGGAGAATTCTTTAACATTGCCCTTGCAATAGCAATTCTCTGAGCTTCGCCGCCTGACAGGTAAGTTCCTTTAGAACCGATTACAGTGTCTATTCCGTCCGGAAGCTTCTCAATAATATCATCGCACTGTGCATTCTTTAACGCTTCCATAACCTCCTGTCTTGTAGCATTTTTATTACCCATACGGACATTATCCAGTATAGACATCTTAAGCAGGTGGCTGTCCTGAAATACGAAAGATACTGTATCCATAAGCTCTTTCTCATCAATGTTCTTAACATTTACACCGCCGATTAATATATTGCCCTCTGTGACATCTGCAAATCTTGCGATAAGCCTTGCAAGTGTTGTCTTTCCACCACCGGAAGGTCCGACAAATGCGACCTGCTCACCCGCATTTATCTTAAGACTGACATCATGCAGCGCGTCATTTGCTGCACCCGGATATCTGAATGAAACATTTTCAAATGTGATAGATGTATCTGCAGGGTGCTTCTTATCAGCGGTCTGCTCTAACGGCTTTCTTTCTATAATACTGTTAATTCGCGAAAGTGCGTCCTCAACAACCATTGTATTCTCGCCTGCATACATCATCTTTGTAAGTGTGACTGTAATAATAGGCGTAATAATTATATAAAACATCAGATTCAGTAAAAATGTGTTGTTTACCGTGCCGCTCTTAACTCCGCCGAAAAGGAATGTTCCCGCAATAAGTATTGCAAATACTGCATTAATGGCTGCAGTATAACCCATCATCGGGATTCTTAAATCCTTTGTGTAAGAAACAGTCCACTTCTCATATTTCTTGATGGAATCCCTGAATCTCTTGAACGAAAATACTGACTGTCCAAATGTCTTGACAACAGGAATTCCTCTCACATACTCAACCGCCTCGCTCGACATTTCCTCCAATGCATTCTGGTACTCTGCCATTTTCTTTTTCATGTTGTCGCCCATCATGCAGCTCATTACTGCAAATGCGATTACAACCGGAATAAGGCACAGAAGTCCAAGTCGCCAGTCAAACACTAAAAGAAGAATTGCAAGCCCTATTGGTGTGGCTGTTGCAACACATTTGTCAGGAAGCTGGTGTGCAATATAGGTTTCTGTCGCAGCGCTTGATTCATTGACAATCTTTCTTACCTTACCGCTTCCCTCTTCCTCCATGAATCCAAGCGGAAGTGTAAGTATATGTCTCATAAGCTTAGAGCGCATATTGGCCTGAATCCTGAATGCTGACAGATGCGAACACATCAATGCACCTATGTATATAAGCATTGCTCCTATTGCAAATGCAACGGCACTCCAGCCATATACAGACAGGTTCTGCGCATTGCCATAATCAGGTGCAACACGAAGCACCTCTTTAATTAATCTCCATATAAAATAAAATGGTACAAGTGCAACGAAAGCACTTATCGTAGCAAGTACCCATGACGCAATTGTCAGATACCTGTAATTACCGGCATATCCAAACAACTGCTTAATTGTATCTGGCTTTTCCTCTTTCTTTGCCATAATTATCCTCCTTGCTTTACTGCTTCGTTATATAACACTATTCAGAGTAAGATATTGCTAACCAGTGCCTTTAAATAAAGGCTGCCATTACTGACAGCCATATATTATTATTTACATTCATCGTATATTACGCTCCAGCCTGCACTGTGATACTTTTCAAGCAGATCAATATACTCCATTGCCTCTTCCTTAGACATATTGTGTCTTACTACCTCGAAAAAACTCTCAAAAAGTGCGGTATTCATAATATGCATGAAATCCTTTGTCAAAGGTCTGCCCTCCTTGAACTTAAGTCCGACCGCTTCCATATATTTGTATGTATAATCTGTCTCAATATCAACCAGATGTTCAACAAAATTCTGAAACTTCGTACCATAAGAACAATTCACCAGAAGATTAAACTCCTCAAAATGGTTATACATATACTCAACAAGCTGTATCATCCCATTTCTTGAATATTCATCAAGGCTTTCTGTCTGCATCTCACTCTCCATCGCATGGAATTTCTTCTGGACATCTTCAAAGATTTCCGTAAATTCCCTTGCTGCCGGCTCAACCAATGCTGAAAAAAGGCCTTCTTTTCCGCCATATCGTGAATATATTGAACCAGTTGTAGTTCCCGCTTCCATCGCAATTGTTCTTAACGAAGCATCAACATAACCTTTGCTCTTAAATTCTTTTCGGGCATATTCTTCTATCTTTTCAGTAACACCTTCAACCGCCTTAGACACTTACTCCTCCTATCTATAACAGTGTTATATAACATCGTTATTAGTATATTATCTTTATATTTTCATGTCAATATTTCACATCACAAAACTCATTTATTGATATATTTTTATCATTAACCATCATGCTTTGCCTTATCTTTTCTGTCACACCAGATATAGAATACCACATTTAACACAATTCCAAAAATAGTTGCAACCGGAGCAGCCAGACCAATCTTAGTAAGACTCGCATCAGGCTGGATACTCATATAATATGCAAACGGCAGACGGACAAGCAGTGTCTGTGTAAGGCCCTGAATCATTACCCATACCGTCTTGTCATGACCGTTAAAATATCCAATCATACTGAATAATATTGCTGTAACAATCGTCTCTAACGCAAATCCCTTAAGGTAGTCATAACCATTCTGAATAACTGCCTCATCGGTTGTAAATATTGCTGTGAGAAGGTCACCCTTAAACATCACGAATAAGAATACTATGCATCCTATAACCAGTCCGACTCCAATACCGACAAACATCGTCTTCTTTGCTCTCTTTTCATTGCCTGCACCGACATTCTGTGAAACAAATGACGCCATTGACTGCATAAGTGAGCTTGGTATGAGCATTGCAAAATTAACTATTTTACATGCAACACCATATCCTGACGATGCCTGTAATCCCAGTCTGTTAACGAATGCACATAAAGCAAGGAATGAAATCTGTGTAAGAAATTCCTGTAATGCAAGTGGAAGTCCGACCTTTAATGCTCTCCTGCAATGTCTGTTAATTGAGAAATCTTTCTTAGTTATCTTAAACGGAAGTTTTCTCTTAAAAAGTAATACAAGTGCAAATACAACACTTACCGCCTGTGCTGCGACTGTCGCAATAGCAGCTCCGGCAGCATTCATGTTAAACCCTGCAACAAGAACAAGGTCACCTACAATATTAATAACACATGCAACTGCAACGAATATAAGAGGTGATTTGCTGTCTCCAAGTCCCCTGAATATTGCTGAAAGAAGATTATATGCAACTATAAAGAATATTCCTGAGCCACATATTTTTACATATACAGATGTAAGACCTACTGCTTCTTTAGGTGCCTGCATTATAACTGCAATCTGTCTTGAAAAGACAATCATAACAATGAAAAGCACCACTGAAATCATTGTAAACACAACAATAGCTCCGCCAATCAAAGCTCCTATCTGTTCCGGCTTCTTCTCACCAATATATCTTGCAATAAGCACTGTAACACCCATTGCAAACTGTGTTATAACAAATGTAACTAAATTAAGTACCTGGCTTCCTGTCGATACTGCTGAAAGGCCTTCAGTAGTTCCAAATCTTCCAACAACAAGCAAGTCAACTGCACCATATGCTGCCTGTAATATTAATGCCCCAAGTATTGGCATCATAAAGGGAATCAGCTTCCCTAATATACTTCCCTGTGTAAAATCTGATTTTGAATTATTCAATGTCAACTTTCCTTTCGCTCATCACCTTGTAGAATTTGTTAATAGTCTCAATCATAGAATCAGCCTCTTCATCACTAATATCCGTCAGATGTCCGCTAAGACGACTGTAATAATCCGCATCATACTTCTTAGACAACTCTTCTCCCTTATCCGTAACCGTAATATAAGTTATCCTTGCATCTTCCTGTGAAGTAGTCTTCTTAAGATATCCCTTAACTTCCATATCCTTGACAGTACGTGTAACACCCGGTCTTGGAAGATTAAGCCAGTCACTGATGTCCGAAACCTTAACACAATCATTAGTCTCCAACAGATGATGAATTACATCAATATACTGTATATAAGCAGGCGCAACCCCATCTGGCAGCTCTGGCAGCAGTTCCCTAATCCTCTTAGCCAGATAACAGGCATCCAGCATTCTCTTAATCTTGTCCGGTTTCATAATACATTCGTCTCCTTAAGTTATATAATTATAGAATTGATTACCTTTGTTAATTATCATAGGTAATTATATATGCATATTCTTGTGGCGTCAACATGATTTCTATGTAAATTCCTGCTTATCGTTGTGAAACCGGTTTGATTTTGCTTGTAATTCTCTATTTCCCTTTCAATATAGCTCGATTTGCATTTTCATGTAACCATCTTTGTATTTCCTTGTAACCTCTTGGTTTATGCTACTTTTATTTTCATGTGGATTCTTTTATGTAATTTTTATTTTCGTATAGATTTATTCATGTGGAATTACCGTTCCTATAAATATCATTTTTCATAAGCACATATAGGTACTTTTTCACTCATCCCAATAATTTCCAGCAAAAAACACCTATAAGACAAGTCCTATGAACTGTCTTATAGGTGTTTACAGAATAATTATCAAAATAATACATGATTTTTCCTTATTTCTACCTATAAATCCGCCGATAATACGACTACAAATAGGTATCACATCAAAAATGCGATGTTCCCCAAAGGGGAACGAGCCCACACGCCTTCTGGGCAACAATGAAGCGATGTTCCCAAAAGGGGAACAAGCCCATCCCACAACAAAACCTTCCGGTCAACAAGGAAGCGATGTTTCCCAAAGGGAAACAAGCTTGAGCCCACGCCCAGGCAGGCCTGTTTTATGGTGTGTTGCAACTTCAGACCGTTGGAAGTGCGCCGGCACTTAGTGAACGCACTCCCGAAGGGAGCAGTGAACTTAGTACCGCTGCGCACTTCCACGAGCGGGAGCGTGTCTGAAGTGCAATACACCATAAAACCCTTACTCTACATTTTTCAATGCATCCGTCTTAGGAATCTTAGAAATCTTCACAAGCTGAAGCACAGCAACAACCGCATAGCATACAATTCCAAGAATAACCATTTCAACAAAACAGCTTCTTCTAACCATGTATGGAATATATCCTGTCATCATAGTGTAAAGATATGATGAGAATGCCCATTTAAGCATAGCATTTACTATAGGTACAGAAACAACCAGTGATATAACTACCATAATTGAAGTTGCAGCTATATACAGTCCTCCAATCTCTCCATTCTTGAAGCCAAGAATCTTAGTCATTGAAATTGACTGTGCATTTTTCTCAATAATCTGTTTAGATAACAGATACATAAGAAGTACGAACATTATAATTCCAAAATACTTCAGTATGTACATCATTTCACCCATCGAAACCTTCATCTGGTTAGACACCTTTGTAAGATCTTCATATGTGATTGTTGACGCAATATATTTATCATCAATATCAGTCAGCTTCTTGTCTGTGAAATATCCTGTAAAGTAATCGTCATCCTTATCGAATGTATCAATAAAGTTATTTCTTGTCATGAATACAGCAAGTGCAGCGTCATATGTATAGCTTCCTGCTATCCTGAATTCATACTCATTATCTGAATAAGGGTCTTTCAGTTTAAATGTATCGCCCTTTTTAAGACCGAATTTCACCATTACTCCATTAGATACAAGCACTTCATCATCCTTAATATCCATATCAACATATCTGCTGTTATACTCAATGCCGTATACCATGATATCATCAGTCATATATTTTTCATCAGTTGTATTAAGTGAAGTCACACAGTATTTTTCGGCACCTGATATATCAGTTTCCACCTGACTCTTTAAAACATACTGGTATTCACATATCTGTGACTTCTTAACAACATCAGCATAATCATTAATAAGCGGTTCAAACATGATACTGAATACAACAAGTGCACCTGCAATCAGTATTCCTAAGAACAATGTCAGATAATTAGGTATATTCTGGAACATTATCCTTAATCTGAATCTTGTCATGAATGGAAGCTTGTGGCTTAACTTTACAAGCTTCTTTTTCTTTCTGTTGGTAAGCTCATGCCTTAAGAACTTAAGCGGTGAAAGCCGGAGCTTCTTTTCAAGCACAATAAGATTAACAACAAACATAATAATAATCGGAACAACCGTTGTATCAACAAATGCTTCTGCATTAAGTAGTGTCGTGTAAGTACACAGACTGTAGCTGTTATAATATACTCTCACAAATAATTTCTCCATAGCTGTGTAACCGAGTATATTGCCGGCAACAGCAGCAACCAGTGTTACAGTAACAGGAAGGACCATGTAATGTCTTACAATCTCACCTCTCTTATAGCCTGACGCTCTTAATGTTCCGATAACACCAGCCTCCTGATTGATTGTATTAGATGTTGTAACAGCGAATACAAATGCGATTACAACCACTACAATATAGTCAAAAAGTATAATAGTTGCCTTATCTGAACCCATATCATCTCCTGTGAAATTAACAGCCTTGTTAGTGTATCTTGGAAGATAATCAGATACACTGATAATATCTGTATTTCCACTCATTATAAGCTCTGTATCATATTCTTTGATAACATCACCAAGATTTTCCAGATAATCGTCTGAAGCCTCTTTTTCTGCCTTATCACCTGAAACTTCCTTGTTATACTTCCAAGCATAATTATATTTCACATGATTACTTGAAACTTTTTCAAAGCCCTTATCAGTCATAACTGCAATAGAAAAATTAGTTGAATCAAACATCATGTCTGAATTATTCTCAAAAAGGCAGCTGTAATCAGGAACTGCAACAAAGCCTGTAACCTTCAATTCTTTTCCTGCGAGCTTAATTGTGTCTCCAACCTTAATCTTCGCATTCTGTGCATACATACGGTCAAGTGCTATTTCATTATCAGAGGCAGGCATCTCACCTTCCATAACGCACTCAAGATTAACCTCTGTTCTGTCTTTATATACTCTGATTGTTGCACCGCTGTCAGCCTCATCTTCCTCAAAATATCTTAAGTCATAAAGCTTACTGTCGGTCTTACTTTCAATATCTTTTAAAAGAGCACTGTCAGGCTCTTTATCTAATGCAAAATGTCCATCTTCAAGATTATATTTTTCAAAGCCCTCATCATATGAGTGCTTAACGCTGTTGTCTGCTACAAGGAATCCGCTGACTAACGAAATCATCATAACCATAAACAAGAATATCACAAGATATTTACCAAAATCATGCTTTAATTCTCTTGGCAGACGCTTATTTAAAGGATTTCTCATAATCATTTCCTCCTACCATTCAAGGTCTGCTGCCGGTATCTTGTTATCATTGACATAATTCTTACGGATTCTGCCATCTCTTAATGTGATAACCCTGTCCGCCATGTTCTTGATTGCATCATTATGTGTGACTATTATTATAGTATTACCGTACTTCTTATTAACATCCTCAATAAGCTTTAATATATCCTTAGATGTGTTGTAATCAAGCGCTCCTGTCGGTTCATCACACAACAGGATATCAGGATTCTTGATAAGTGCTCTTCCTATTGAAGTTCTCTGCTGCTGACCACCTGATAACTGGTTAGGCTTCTTATCAGCATGGTCCGAAAGTCCAAGTGTGTTAAGTATCTCGTCAGTATCAAGTGCCTTATCACTTAAGTAAGCACCAACCTCAATATTTTCCCTTACAGTAAGGTTAGGTATAAGATTATACATCTGAAAAACATATCCAAGATGCTTTCTTCTGTACTGTGTAAGACGCTTCTCATTCATATCCGCTGTTTTCTCACCATCTATAGATATGTAACCCTCGTCTGCATCATCAATACCACCGATAATATTAAGCAGTGTTGATTTACCAGAACCTGATGGACCAAGCAGTACAACGATTTCCCCCTTATTAACCTCTATGTCTATACCATTCAGTACTTCCACCCGGCTTTCGCCTTCTCCATAATGCTTTTTGATTCCCTTAATCTCTAAAAACATATTTACCTCCTTCGGGCACGCCCTCTCATATCATTATATGAACAATCGTTCATATATTCATTATATTAGCACTTATTAATTTTGTGTCAATAGGTGAAAATTTATCATTAACAGGCACAAAAAAAGTAAGCATAGGTTAGAATGCCCTAACCCCGCTTACTTTATCACATTTAACTATATAATTCACTATATCTTATTGATAAATATTATCAATAAACAAACTGCATTTTTACTTATCTTTACCTGCCAACTCATCAATAAGCCTTATTGATTCCATAATCATACTGTCACAATGAGCCTTCTTCTCACCACCCTTTAAAGCATTGTCTCTTAAAAGGTCAGCACAGTTAGTCATTCCATTGTGATTGTCCCTTATAGTTCTCTGAAATGCTCCGACAGCACCCGGACTGCTTACACCAAGTGCGCCGAGTACCATAAGTCCCCCGGTGATTGCACCGCATGTTCCTCCACATTTCATGCCACCACCAAAATTACAGCCAAGGCACTCTGCCTGTGACTCAGTTAAACCTAAATCATCAGCATATGCCATCATAATAGTTTCGGCACAATTATAGCATTTCTGCGGTGAACGGAGTTCTTTAGCTTTTTCTATATGTCTGTTCATATCTTATCCTCATCTTTCTGAATTATATCCGTTACTGTTCCATAAATGCGAACTTCTTCTTTCTTACCCTGATAAAGAAGAATACACTTAACGCGACTGAAGCAAGCTCTGCAATAGGCCATGCCCACCATACAAGATTAACATTCCCTGTTTTCGAAAAAATATAAGCACATGGCACAAGGAATATTATCTGTCTGACAAATGATACAAGCATGCTGTATATACTGCTTCCAAGTGCCTGAAAAAATGAACTGCATATAATACATATTCCTGCAAATATAAAGCTTATTGATATCGTCCTTAAAGCAGGAACACCCATTCGTATCATATCTGACGATGCACTAAATATTGACAGCATTGGAACCGGGAATATCTGAACTGCAATCATAAAAAGTATCATTATTATCTCTGCATACATTACTGCAAGCTTAAGTGTCTGTATAACTCTGTCTTCTCTCTTGGCCCCATAATTAAAAGCTATTATAGGAACCATTCCACTGTTCATACCAAATATTGGCATAAATGCAAAGCTCTGCAGCTTAAAATACACACCAAATACAGCAACCGCTGTTGATGTAAATACAACCAGAATCTTATTCATGCAGAATGTCATAACAGAACCAATTGCCATCATAATAACTGATGGAATTCCTATGAATAAGATATTGCAAATTCTTTTTCCTGATGGTCTGAATCCCTTAAAAGTAATATGTATCTCTTTATTAACCTTAATATTAAATATCACTGCCATAACTGCTGCAACAATCTGGCCCGCAACCGTAGCTACTGCTGCACCTACAATACCAAGCTTTGGTGCACCAAACAGACCAAATATAAGTATCGGGTCAAGAATAATATTAATTATTGCACCTGTACCCTGTGTAATCATGCTGTAAAATGTTCTTCCTGTAGCCTGTAATAACCTCTCAAATATCATCTGGAACAGGCAACCAAAGCTGACTATAAGAATAACTGAAAGATAATCATAACCATAGTCAGCTATCACTTCATTAGCACCTTGAATAACAAAAAACTCTCTGGCAAAGAAAAGCCCTATGGCAAGAAATATTATATAGCTGCAAGCCGTTATGAATATACCCTGCACAGCCATTTTATCAGCTTCTTCATGCCTTCCTTCTCCTAATGCCCTTGAAAGCAGTGCATTAGTACCTACACCCACGCCGCCTGCAACACCAATCATAAGATTCTGCATTGGAAATGCCATTGAAACCGCTGTAAGCGCTTCCTCACTTATTCTTGCAACAAATATACTGTCAACAATATTATACAGTGCCTGTACAAGCATTGATATCATCATTGGCAGAGCCATATTAATAAGCAGCTTATTAACAGGCATTGTACCCATTTTATTTTCTTTCATTGTATTACTCATAAAATTCTTCTCCCTTATTCTCCTCGTCAAAATATTCGTATTCTCTCATATTATCTTTGGTTTTATTCTGCTCATCAATAGCATTGCCAAGACCCTTCAATGCTGAGAAAGGCAGAAATATCTTAGCTCTGCTTTCCATATCCATTCTTGGTCTTTTACTCGGTACCGGCCATTTCATATTAATTATATCATCATATTTTCCCATAAGCTATGCCCTGTGACCTCCAATCTGACCGTTTCTTTCAATTGCAGTCGCCTTGTTCTGCAGATTATTAGCTTTCATCACCGCATTCTTACCATATTTTTTCTTAATATCAAGCATTGCATGCTGCATCTTCTTTTCGCGTTCAAGCTGTGTCTGGTCTGTAAACATATCAAACTGCTGAAACCCTTCATTAGTAAGATTGGCAACTGTAAGATTTAACTTCCTGATATACAACTTTCTGTCAGTGTATTTATCATATATATCAAGAAAAGCTTCTCTTAACTGTTTTGATGAAGATGTACATGTCGTAAGTGAAACAGATTTATTAAGTCCTTGTGGAACTTCCCTTCCATATCTGTCCACATGGATTTCGCCCTTGTAAGTTCCTTTATCAACATTTACCCTGTCATAAGTTACATTTAACGCAATCGAATCAGTCACAAAACCTTTATCAACTAAATCCAATGCAAGCTCATCTGCCATCTCTCCAACTACTATTCTTGCGTCTTCAAATGTATATGGCTCTTTTAACACCTGTCCTGAACACAGGCTGCTCGCCTTGGGCTTATATTTCTTAATATCTGCAATTGTACACGGTTCATATCCCCATGCGTGGTCTATTAGAATCTCTGCATCTACACCAAACTGCATATACAGCCAGTCCTCATCTTCAAGAGACATTCTCGCAATATCCCCCATAGTCTTTATCCCATGTTTTTCAAGCTGTCTTGATATTCCTGGTCCAACCCTCCAGAAGTCAGTAAGAGGTGTATGACCCCATAACATTTTTCTGTAATCATTAACACTTAATTCTGCGATACGTACACCCTTTCTGTCTGCCTGTATATGCTTTGCAACTATATCCATTGCTATCTTGCACAGATACAGATTAGGTGCAATTCCTGCAGTAGCCGTTATTCCTGTCGTATCATACACATCCTCAATAACTTTTGCGGTAAGCTGTCTTGCCGTCATATTATACAGCTTCATATAATCTGTTGCATCAATAAATACTTCATCAATACTGTATACGGTTATGTCATCCTTACTGAAATATTTAAGATATATAGAATATATCTTTGACGAATATTCTATATAAAGTCCCATTCTTGGAACTGCTACTATATATTCAAGCTTCTTTCCTGTGCGTTCCTCTATTTCTTTTGCCTTCTGTTCTACCTCAAAAAGCCTGCTTCGTCCGGAAAGTCCATATTTCTTAAGAGAAGGAGTAACTGCAAGACATATTGTTTTGGCTGTTCTTGATTCATCAGCTACAACAAGATTAGTGGTAAGCGGGTCTGATTCTCTTTCAACGCACTCAACACTTGCATAGAATGATTTAAGATCAATTGCAATATATACTCTTTCCATCACATCCTCCTTCCCGAATTTCAGAAAGACACACCAGTTATTACGATACCAGTGTGTCTTTAAAATATATATTTTATTCTTTTATTACATTGTTATAAGCTGCTTCATTATATCAACCGGAACATAATAACTTACTCCTAAAGGATTAATAACTATCCCTGAAGCACCCAATTCCTTTACTGTCTTAAGAAGTTCCATATATGTGTAAAGCATATCCTCATGCTTACCTGCATAACATTTTTCCATCTCTAAACCATCTGTAAATACTGGAAGTGCAAGAATTTTCTCACCTTCTTTGTGGCTTACTTTATCAGTAATATCAACATATGGATGTGAAATTGATACCTCTTCATCTGTCTCTTCCTTAGTACAAGGAACCATGTAATCCGCATTACGTATAGCTTTCTTAAGTTCTGCTTCTTTATCTCTTAAAATTACCGCCTTAGCTGTTGAATCTCCTGGCTTTCTGTACTCCTGGAAGAACTTGATAAGTGCATTCTGAAGTCCTGGATTAGTCACGAAATCTTCTCTTATATACTGGTCATATGTTCCAATCTCTTCTCTTGAAACAATAAGCTCGTTATCCTTGCCATCTGTGAATCTGATATTCCTGCATCCGTTACGATATAAATGAGCTATCTCATACTGCATTGAATCCTTATCCTCAATACCATATGAAATGTCATATCCATATTTTCCAAGCTGTTCTTCTACTCTGGCATGATTAGTATAATCATATAACACAACTATATCATCATCAACCATATATGGATAACCTGTGCTGTCACAATATATTGTCCATAAGTGGTCAGCATTAAGAAGCTTATCTACAACAATCTTTCTATACACATTACCTATTTCATTAAAATATCCTTCATCATTGACATTATTCTTTTCCTGTGCCTTCTTGATAAGCTCTGGAAGAACTTTAGTAAGAACTTCTACTCCGTCTGTAATTGAAAGTCCGGTTACATACGCAACACCCTTGTCTTCATCCTTAAAAATGTGTCTTATAATGTCCTGTGCTTTAATTGAATCCATTAAACTCTCCTCCTGGTAAAAGCATTTTTAAATGTATCTGAATCACTATTATTATCTAACAATAATGCCAGCATAATTCTCGCTTTAGTAGGCGATATGTCTGTATAGAAGATACTATCTCCACAGTCTGCAAAATCACCTTTCATATATGCATCTTCACTACATGATACTACTACAATACCCGCATTCTTTCCTGATACAGCTTCTGAAAGTTCTTCTGAAAGTTCTCCATCAGCAGTTGAAGAAACTATAACTATAGCATCATTAAGATACATTTTCTTATATAATGCATCTGCATCAATTCCAACATAATCATATACAATATCTATATTGTCTAATTTCTTAGTGTCCGCAATGTCAAATATCATATAATCATTAACATTAACAAAAAATCCTTCTGGTAACTGATTATTGGCATTATCTGTCTTATCAAAGTCTTTATTAATATACTCCTTCGCCTGTGTTACCTTATAATCCGGACTGCCGTTGTTATAATCATATGGTATTATTACAAGAGGTTTATCATCCTTAACTGTAAGTGACAGAAAATATCTGACATCTTCTGAGTATTTCTTATTAAGAACAAGAACAACTCCTTTAACATCTTTATTATTCATATCTGAATTAATGTCTTTAGCTATTGCCAGCATTCCATTAATGGAATAATCTGTATTATCTTCTGTTCCATATACACGTATATCAGGCTCACTGTTACTGTCATCTTTGTTATCATCTGCAGATTCTGATGCTGCTTCATTATCTTTATCTGAATTATCCTGTCTGGTTTCGTCCTGAGAAAGAATATATTTCATCGGATTCTTTAACATAGTGCTGCATCCGGTCAGTGTCAGAATTGATATAAGTGTAACCATTGCGATTATACAACATTTTTTACTAATCATACAAAAACCCTCTTGTTAACCTCTGACGTAATATCTTACATATCAGATTATAGTAAGAATTCCAAGTGATTTAAGAAGAAGAAGGAATAAAAGAATTGGAGCAACCCACTTTACCATAACTGTATAAAGGCCCTTTCTTCCCATCTTAATTCCTGATTTCTCAACTTCATCTATAACAGTCTTTGGCTTAAGTATCCATCCAATAAGTATACATGTTCCTATAGAAACTATTGGCATAAGTACATTATTGCTGACATAATCCATAATATCAAGCACCTGTGCATGTACTCCGTTAGGAAGCTTAATATCAAAGAGCAGCTTATTATATCCTAAGCATACGATAACTGCAACAGCTATACCAATTACAGTTTCTATTGCTGTAGCCTTGTTTCTGTTTAACTTAAATTCATCCATAAAGCTTGAAACAATAGCTTCCATAATTGAAACTGCACTTGTAAGGGCTGCAAAGAATACCATTGCAAAGAATATTGCACCAATTACATTTCCTGCAAATCCCATAGAATCAAATACTTTAGGAAGCGAAACAAACATAAGACTTGGACCTGATGCTGTCATTCCGTCTCTTCCCATGAATACAAATACAGCAGGAATAATCATTACACCTGCAAGAAATGCAACCATTGTGTCAAATATCTCAATCTGATTAATTGACTTTCCAAGATTAGCATCATCACTTACATATGAACCATATGCAATCATAATACCCATAGCAACACTTAAACTGTAGAAAAGCTGTCCCATTGCATCCATAAGAACTGTACAGAACTGCTTAACAGTAATTCCTTTCATGTTAGGAATTACATATGCTCCTAATCCCTGTAAACCTGTTCTTGTTGTGCCATCAATATCTGTATATGAAATTGTAAGTGAATATACAGATACACCAAGAACAAGCACAATAAGTAATGGCATGATTATCTTTGATGATGATTCAATACCGCTGTTAACACCACGGAATATAATAAATGCAACAATTATTGTAAACACAAGCATCATTATGATTGGCTCTGCTGTCTGACCGATAAATCCTGAGAAATATCCGTCCTGTGCTGCTGCATGTCCATTACCTGTAATATAAACAAGAAGATACTTAAGTACCCATCCACCGATTGTTACATAGTATGGAAATATCATTATAGGTACAATACACGCAATAATACCCAGTGGCTTCCACTTACTCTTTAACTTGCTGTAAGCTGTAAGCGGACTCTGCTTTGTCTTTCGTCCAATAGCAATTTCTGTTGTGAGTAGAGTAAAACCAAATGTTAATGCTAAAACAATGTAAATAACGAGGAATAATCCTCCTCCATCCTTAGCTGCCAAGTAAGGAAATCTCCATATGTTACCAAGTCCTACAGCACTACCCGCTGCCGCAAGGACGAACCCTATAGAGCCCTTGAATGAATTACGATTTTCGTTCATTTCATAACCTTCCCTTTTTTTAAAATATACTTATAAATTATACCTAATAATCTATATAAGGTCAAGGAAAGCGTTACATCATATTAGTCTTCTCTACATACAATACATACATTGGAATAACATTATTTTTGATAATATACTTAGCCTCAAATGCTTGTAAAGTGCTCTTTTGCAAACTGCATATCCTGTACCACTTCTACAGTTCCAAGATAAATACCTTTTTTGTCTCTCACTGCATAATAAGTTACTAAAAATGGTTTTCCTTGCTTTTCCATCCAGACCGGAACGCTATCCCTAGTATGATTTTTAAAACTTTCTATAATGGAACGAACCATTGGCTCTATCTTAGGCGGATGACAAGAGAATACTTCTCTGTCAATTGCCATGCCAGGTCGTTTGAACACTTTCGCTCCTTCGTTAAAGAAACGATTTATATTATTATCATCGATAAATGTAATCTCTATTGGCAATGTATTAAGCATAGCTTCCAGCTGTGCTACACTCATATGTCCACCTCCCATTACTATTTCACCTTCATTAATAGCCGCCTTATGACGATTCTTTTTATCCTGCACATATTTTTCTGCTTCTTCCCATCTATTCTCAATGCCATACACTAATGCATAGTCTTTGGCATCTTCATAGATTCCATACCATTCTTCGACTGTAAAATTCACTGCGCAGATAGGGAACAATATATTATTCTCTTTATAAATCATTTCATCCGCTCTTGTTAAAACAGCCTGTACTCTATTAATCCATTCTTCGTCATGATTGCTTTCTTTATCTATTGCTGCTAATTCATCTCTAATTTCATCATCAACAGTCCACATAACATCCGATGGTCCTGAAATTTCATAGCGAACTTTAAGGAGTGGATAAATCAAATCACCCTTTTTTGCATAGTGTATTGCTATTTGTCTAAAATCTGATATTTTTTTGCTTACATCTTCGCCCTTTTCTAGTGCACCTCTAATATCTGATATTTCTTTACTAAACTTCTCATTTTCTTCTGTAAAAGAATAAAGAGGATGCCCCTTTGTTTCTCTGAGTGCTTTTGCAAGCTCATGTTTTCTGACATACGCATCCGGCATAATTTTCATTTCGGATCTTTCTTCTTTTTTTAAAGATTCTTCGACTGCCTTTTCAGCATTTGCTATTTTTTCTTCTTTAGTTAAGCCATGAAACAATGCACTATGCACATCACACAGTTTCTGCACCTCTGTAATAGGTGTTCCCTCTTTTATAAGTTCCTGCTCTGCCTTCATGATTTCAGAAGCTTCTACATCAGAAAAATTTTGAACAAAATCTTTTTTAACACTTTCTAAATCTTCTCCATTTCCAAGTCTCTTTAAATAATCCTTCAGCAATTCTGTATTGCTAGTCTCTTTGACTTGAAATTCTTTGCTTCTCATAGAAGAAATATCTGGCCTATTACCAGTAATTTCATCCACCGACCAGTTTAAATTCATTTTTTTATTCATAATATTTTACCACCTTTCACCTATTTTGTTTGGTTCCCTCATGATTATTTATTTAATAACTTTTTTATATCCTCTTCAGGTGTACTAATTGGAGAAAGCCCATAATTCTCTACAAGGAAATTCAGCACATTTGGCGAAATGAATGCTGGTAATGTTGGTCCTATGTGAATGTTCTTTATTCCAAGATAAAGAAGCGTAAGTAAAATACATACAGCCTTCTGCTCGTACCATGAAAGTACCATCGATAGCGGAAGTTCATTCACATCACATTCAAATGCTTCTGCTAAAGCGATTGCGACCTTGATTGCACTATAAGCATCATTACACTGTCCCATATCCATGATTCTTGGAAGTCCTCCGATTGTTCCTAAATCTAAATCATTGAATCTGTATTTTCCACATGCAAGCGTCAAAATAATGCTGTCTGCAGGAGACTGTTTTACAAACTCTGTGTAGTAATTTCTTCCTACTCTGGCTCCATCACATCCACCAACCAAGAAGAAATGTTTAATATCTCCATTCTTTACCGCTTCAATCACCTGATCTGCTACAGATAATACAGTTCCATGTGAGAAACCAGTTGTTACCTGCATTCCACCATTAATTCCAGTCATATGCTGATCTTTGGTATATCCACCTAAGGCGAGTGCCTTTTCAATAACTGGTGTAAAATCCTTTTCTTCTCCTATGTGTACAATTTCTGGATAAGATACAACTTCTGTTGTAAATACTCTGTCTGCATAGCTTGGTTTTACAGGCATAAGACAGTTCGTTGTATACAGAATTGCTCCAGGAATATTATCAAACTCTTTCTGCTGATTCTGCCATGCTGTACCAAAGTTTCCCTTTAGATGAGAGTACTTCTTGAGTTCTGGATATGCATGTGCTGGAAGCATTTCACCATGTGTATAGATATTGATTCCCTTATCTTTTGTCTGCTCTAATAAAAGTTGTAAATCTTTTAAATCATGACCTGTAATAATAATAAATGGTCCTTTTTCAATTGTAAGAGGTACCGTTGTTGGTACAGGAGTTCCATAAGTTGTAGTATTTGCTTGATCTAAAAGCTCCATACATCTTAAATTAACTTTTCCAACCTCTAATACGATAGGAAGTAGTTTATCCATTCCCCATTCTTTCATTCCGATTGCAAAAAGTGCCTTATAGAAGAATTTGCTGATTGTTTCATCGGTATATCCAAGCACACTTGCATGATATGCATATGCAGCCATTCCACGAATTCCAAAAAGTATTAAGGATTTTAATGAACGAATATCTTCATCAGTAGTCCAGAGAGTACTCATATCAAAATTATTGTTTCTTCCACATGAGTCAGAGCATGTAAAGCAATTTGGTACTAATTTCTTTTTTGTATCTTCTATCTTATCAATTAAAAGCTTTAATGTTTCATCATTAAAGTTTACATTTGTAATAGTTGTAAATAATCCCTCAAGAACTAATTGATTCATCTCTTCAGTTACAAGCTGCTCATTACCCTCAGTTGCACGAGCAAGTCCAATTAATGCTCCTGTAAGCTCATCCTGTAATCTTGCAGTATTGGCAGACTTTCCGCATACTCCTGTATTTCCGGTACATCCTGTGCATCCTGCTGTCTGTTCACATTGATAACAAAACATCTTATTTTCCATGTTCTTCTCCTTTTCTATTGCTTTATTCATCATCTTTTGTTGCTTAATGGAACTATATCAAACTTACATTAATCATTCTGTTGTCTAGGCAACATTTTCGTATTATTTTCAACTTTTGTGATATACTAAGGAAAAGATAAAAAGAAGGATGAAAAATCTCATGGAAAAATATATTAACATTTTAAAGAATACACCTTTGTTTCAAGGAATTTCAGAAGCAGAAATTCTTCCAATGCTTAAATGTCTATCTGTCAGCATTAAAAATTATTCAAAAGGCGAATATCTGTTAAGAAGTGGAGATAAGATACAAACTATCGGCATGATTCTATCTGGTCAGGCTCTCATAATAAATGATGATGTTTGGGGAAATCGCAATATTATTACAGAGCTATCATCAGGAATGCTCTATGGCGAAAGCTATGCCTGCATCAGCAGTGTTCCTGCTCAAATCAGTGTTATTGCTAATGAAAATCTCACTGTCATGCTTTTCAATATAAATCATATTGTTACAACCTGTTCTTCATCTTGTAGTTTCCATACAAGATTGATTCATAACCTTTTAGAGATAATAGCACGAAAAAATGTAAGATTGATGAACAAAATAGATCATGTTTCTAAGAAAAATTTACGTGACAAGATACTTAATTACTTGTCTAGCGAATCTATGCACGCTGGCTCTAACACATTTACAATCCCTTACGATAGACAAGGGCTGGCAGATTATCTGAATGCAGACCGAAGTGCTCTATCTAGTGAATTGAGTAAATTACAAAAAGAAGGTGTACTCTCTTACAAGAAAAACACCTTCTCTTTGAGGGTATAAAACCCTTCTGGGAAAGGGAATGGATGTGGATTGGTCAAAAACAAATCAGGGGCGCAAATACTATAACAGACAGTCGGCTGTGGATTTTGCGGCGGCGGGGATTTCGCATGTAAGAATCCGTATTGCGGACAAAGTGGACCAAGAACTGTTGGAGGGACTTGACCGGCAGATTCGGGACTGCCTTGATAATGGGATTATTCCCATTATAGCTTATCAGGCGGATGCATTCAAAAATGACCCAAGTGATAAAAATATAGAAAATGTTGTTACGTGGTGGTCGGAAGTGACCGAACACTATCAGGATAAATCTCTGATACCATCTCCAGCCACAATAAAATGAAGAGCAGCCAATATTATACCGATAACTATCAATATAATTCCATACGATTGAGCTGGGTAGATGCCACCCAGCTCTTATAGAGTCTCCTGTACATACATATTTTTAGTCACTATAATGCCTTCTTAGGACATGCTTTGACGCATTCCATACACAGAATACACTCTGTTCCATTTTCTCTTTTACGGGAATTATCTGTTACATCAACATTCATCGGACATACTCGCTTGCACTTTCCACAGGAAACACATCTTTCCTTATCACACTTCACACGAAGTAGGCTAAAATAACTCATAGGCTTTAAGAATACGGTAATTGGGCAGATATATTTACAGAATGCCCTATTATCCCGAAACGCAAATGCCAGAATGATTCCAATGGCATAATACAGGATATTGCCAACAAGAAATGCCCAGAACATAATTTGCTCGATATTCTCCACGTGGCATAAAAACAGTGCTCCCACAAAAACAAGTGATGCGGTAAAGGTGATATATCGAATAAAACCGATTCTTCTGGCATGTCTATAGTTTAACTGAAAAAGTAACAGCCCTAACGCTATTGCCGAGCCTATATAACTGAAATTCAGAAGATAAAACAGATTATCCTTGGTCAACCATAATGTAACTGCAACAATTTCAAATACAAGCCACATTCCAAGTGGAATCAGTCATTTTTTCTTTGTATTCAATTTCTGTTTCCTCCGTAACTTTATACTTCAAAAATTTTTCTTCCCCTTATTGCTCCTGTTCTATCCTTCGCAATTATCTTATCCAGTAATCAACCATGTTTTTATTTTACAGTTTTTCTTTCAAATATATATTCTCTATCCGATGATATATCATCTCTGAACACATATCCAAGATGGTCAAATTCCTTAATGTCATCTGGATTTTCAATATGATTTTCTGCCATATATCGTACCATTTCACCACGAGCCATCTTGGCATATGTGCCTTTTGTGATAAGCCTGCCACCAGACTGCTCACAAAATGAAATAGTTATATACCTGTCATCAGGTGTCAGATATTTTTCAATACATTTAGAGTATTCTTTTGAAGCCAGATTAATAATAATCCTGCTGTCATCTATAACTTCCCAATACAAATTATCTCCCCAGAAATCATACAGATTCGTGGAATCACCTATCGCTGCCTTTGCCTGCATTTCAAGCCTATATGGTGTGATACCATCCATAGGTTTTAATACTCCATAAAATGCTGATAATATCCTCAGGTGTTCCTGCACATAATCAAAATGCCCATCTTCAAATACAGCTGGTGCCATATATTGATAAGCAATCCCTTCATATGCCAATACTGCCGGAGTAAGCTGCTTTTGAAAATTCATTGTCTTAATCCGTTCAATATTCTCTGTCGTAATTTTATCATTGCATTTCCACAATTTCTTTAATTCTTCTTCCGTTCTTCCCTGCATCCACCCAAGAATTTCTTCTGTTTTCTCTAAAAATACCGGACTACTCATGGTATCTATGCTGTCAGTATCCACTTTCATCTTCTTTGCAGGTGATAATATTATCTTCATCAGCTTAATTCCTGTAACATTTTTTCCGGATCATCTGCAGCTTTTACTTTGTCATTTGCCTTTATTATGATACCATTCTCATCAATAAGATATGTTGTTCTGACAACTCCCATTGACACTTTTCCATAATTCTTCTTTTCTTTCCATACATCATAAGCCTCAATCACTTTGCGCTCAGTGTCAGATAAAAGTGTAAATGCAAGTCCATATTTTTCCTCAAACTTCTTGTGGGATGCAACAGAATCCTTGCTCACCCCGAGTACAACAGCTCCCTTTTCGCAAATCTGCGGATATCTTTCTGAGAAACCACAAGCCTGCTTTGTACATCCAGATGTATTATCCTTTGGATAAAAATACAGAATTACCTTCTTTCCAAGATATTCGCTTAATTTATGCAATTCTCCATTCTGATCTGGTAATTCAAAATCCGGTGCCTTTGTTCCTACTTCTAACATAACGTTTCCTCCAATCTACACATAAGCTGGTATATTATCTACTCTTACTACAGCTCTAATGTTTCAATTATATTCTTTAATGCGTCTGCTGATTCTTTTAGCTTCAATGCTTCTTCTCCACTAAGATTAATCGGTATATCAGATTCAATTCCGTCTGCACCAACAATAACAGGCATACTTAATACAACATCATCAATCTCATATACTCCATGTATCATGTGCGATACAGGAAGTATTGATTTTTCGTCACGCATAATTACTTCACAGATACGTTTTACTGACATTGCAATTCCATAATATGTCGCATGCTTCTTATTGATAATCTCATAGGCACTGTTTTTGACAGCATCTGCGATTTCCTTCGTGTTTTCCTTATGGTTATAATGTCCTCTCATCTCACACATGTCACTAAGCGGAACACCGGATACATTGGCAGATGACCATGCCACAACTTCACTGTCTCCATGCTCTCCTACTATAAATGCATGCACACTTCGGCTGTCCACTGATAAATGCTGTCCAAGCTTGCTTCTAAGTCTTGCACTGTCAAGAACTGTTCCTGAGCCGATAACTCTTTCCTCCGGAAGTCCTGACAGTTTGATTGCAACCTGTGTCAGAATATCCACAGGATTTGCTACAACCAGAAGGATTCCTCCAAAATCTCTTTTGGTAATTTCCGGAATAATGGACTTAAATATTGCCACATTCTTATTTACCAGATCAAGTCTTGTTTCTCCTGGCTTTTGTCCTGCACCTGCTGATATAATTACAATTGCAGCATCTGCCACATCATCATAATCACCAGCATATATTTTCATTGGGCTGGCAAATGGTATTCCATGACTGATATCCATAGCCTCTCCCTCTGCCTTATTCTTATCCGCATCTATCAAGGCAATTTCAGTGAATAATCCACTCTGCATAAGCGCAAATACAGATGCTGAGCCTACGAATCCGCAGCCTATCATAACTGCCTTTTTTGAATTTGATTTTTTCTTATTCATTCACTCATCCCTTCCTTTTGTTATTCTACAATTCTTTCAAATATGTATTCATTACCTGACGAAATTTCGTCTCTGAATACATAACCAAAACAGTAGGTGTAAGTAGTTTATACAGATTCATAGAATTAATTCTCGCTATGTTCTGTGCTGGTGATACTATAATTTTCATCAATAATGAAATATCTTTTTTAAGTTAAAGATTATTGATTGCCCCAGCCAGTTATTTTGTCTGACTGGGGCATACTTTATTAAAATATAATTGCGTAACAAACAGTTCTATAATCTTTCAGGATTATCATATATATTTATATATTCAGCTACAGATCTGTCAAATGTCTTGATATGACCAAACAGCCAGTCAATAACATTGATTTTTACCTGCTCCATAAACTTTTCATCTGGTCCCTCATTTTCATCCAGATAATCATAGAGTTCCTTAACAGTATGCCTGAACTCCTCATGCTTCTTTATATGTTCCTCCAAGCCTGGGTAATCAACGTCTTTCTGCAGTTTTTCTTCTTCTTTGAAATGAAATTCTGTATATTCATCAAGATAATCAAGCATTTTAATTGCCTTTACTCTTGCATCTTCTGATTCACATGCACTCACAAACTGCTGAATACGATCAATCAGCTCCTTATGCTGCTCGTCTATTGTCTTATTGCCTGTTATTAAATTATCATCAAATGTAATTACTGTCATAAAAACCTCCTTACAATCCACCTCATATATGTTAAAATAAATGTTACTATAATAGAAAGCTGGTACTTATATGCAAATCAAAGACCTGTCTATTTTCCATAATCTGGATGACGCTGAATTTAAGAAAAGTCTCGTTTGTACTCAGTCCGTCATTCATGAATATAAGAAAAACGATTATATATTCTTTCAGGGTGATGTTCCCAATAAGCTCTACCTCATTCTCAATGGTGAAGTAGAACTTGGCTCCATCAATGTTAATGGTAAAGTTCTTCGTATTACCAACATTTCCGAAGGGGAAGATTTTGGCGAAGTTGAACTTTTTCTTAATAAAGACCGCTATAGCGGATATGCAAAAGCAAAAACTGATGTAAAGCTTCTTGAGATTGCAAAGGACTTCTTTGGTGGCAGGTGTGAAAAAAACTGCTCTCATCACAGCAAAGTAGTTTTTAATATGCTGGAACTCTTTGCCAAAAGAACTGATGAAAATAACCAACAGCTTGAAGTCCTTACCAGCGGTAATCTCAAACAGCGCATTGCCACATACCTATTAGAGCATGCAGATAACAACAATCTTGTATCATTATCCATGAATAGAGAAGAACTGGCTCTGTATCTGAATACAACCAGACCTTCCCTTTCAAGGACGCTTTTATCACTTCAGGAGGACGGATTTATTCATCTGTCTTCAAGGAAATCAATCAAAATTCTTGATGCTGAGGCTTTACTCTATATCGAATAAACTAGTCTTCTTATTCGCTTAGTTCTTCAAAAACATCTTTACCCAATCCACAGATTGGACATACCCAATCATCTGGAATATCTTCAAATGGTGTTCCAGGTGCAATTCCTCCATCTGGATCTCCTACCTCTGGATCGTACACATAACCACATGGTCCACATACATATTTCTTCATAATAAAAATCTCCTTTCAGATTCTGTTTTATTTATCTTATGTATTTATTATAGTATTTAGGCAAACCATATTCCGTAACATATGTTACGGAATTGCATAAATATTCTAATTTTTTTCTACTTCTTCACTTTTCTTAACTGCACCTTTGACCGAAATATACATGCTAATGCACCCACTGCCCAATATTTATGAGTTTTCACGATTTCACCTTCAAATTCATTCTTATCTCTTATATCTGTGACGCATGATATACTTCGTGCTGTCCTTGGCAAACTCAGTATTTAATTGGTCTTGTATGTTTTGTAAATCCATATATATGCTCCTAATCCAATTTGTGCAGACGGTCTGCATAAATTCATTTTATTTAATCTAGTGATTACGAATGTCCGATAGGTGGGCACTAATCGGACACTTATCGGATACTATTGGTCATTTACTGGTCACTACTGGTCACTTATCATATATTAGTGACCACCTACTGGTCACTTTTAAATAAAAATGACCAGCACTGACCACTATCTCTATTCCAATATTGTATAAATGGTATTTGTATTCTCTCCAACTTTTTCAATCTTGCCGGATTTTATTAATTTCTCTAATAAATTTCTTGCACCTGTTCTAGACTTGTAATTGCACAAATCCATAACCTTCTGCGTTGAAATATTTCCATTCTGTCTGATATACTCTAATATTCTTTCTTCTTTCGACATTGACTTTAGTTCCGCTTGGTCTGTATTTTCATTTCTAATATCTGCCGCACCCGGAATATAAACAACCTATCCAACTTCCAGTTTTAATGTCACTCTATCTGAACGCTCTGAAAAATCAAACTCCGGTTCTTTCCAGTTACCTGCCATACTTACCAGTCCTCATCAAGCTCTTCCATCGCATCATCTACACCATCAGCATAGTCCTTATCTTTCTGATATCTGTCCCAGTCATAATCTCCATCATCACTATCTGGCTTTATCTGTCTTTCTCTTTATGTTATGACTTTACTTTATCTGTGTAATTCTAGAATAATATATGTTTTATAATTATATTCACCCAGCTTTTTTCCTATATAGATATCTCTTTTCAAACTCGTTAACATCAATAGCTTTAGAAAAATAATACCCCTGAAATACATCACATCCCAGCTTTGTCAGATTATCAACCTGCTCTTCTGTTTCAACCCCCTCTGTAATAATCAAAAGATTAAGCTCCTTTGCCATTTTTATCACAGAAGCAAGTATTATGCGGCTTTTCTTAACATTCTTAGTCTCTTTTATAAAGCCCATATCAACCTTTAATACATCAACATTAATATCCTTTAATGTATTAAGCGATGAATAACCGCTTCCAAAATCATCCATTTCAAGTGTGAATCCTGCTTTTCTTAGTTCTTCCAGCTCTCCCATCAGATTAGGTACATCTGACATAATCGTAGTTTCTGTGATTTCAATTTTTAGATTAGATGGTTCTATATCATATTTCTTTATAAGACCTGCAAATGTGTTAAATATATCAATATAATAAAAATCCTTAGGAGATATATTTACCGATATGCTCATATTGATACCAGCTTTCTTCCACTCTCCTAACTTAGCCGCTGCCTGCTCCCAGATATATCTGTCAAGTCTGCTTATGAGCCCAGACTTCTCATATACAGGTATAAAGTCTATTGGTGAAATAATCGTTCCATCTGGCTTTATTCTTCTTACTAAAGCTTCTGCACCTGTAAGCCTCCTTGTTTTTGCAGAAATCTGTGGCTGAAGATACATCTTGAACTCACCGGCTTTTATAGCATCATCAAATTCATCAACTATTGTCTTATATTTAATAGCAGCTTCAAGCATTGTGTCATCATAATAAGCAATAAAGCTATGTGTATCATCCTTAATCGAGGCTACTGCAAATGAAGCCTTGTCACACATAAATGATAATGATTCATTCATATTATCAGTCCTGTATATCCCAAAACAGACTCTGACATTATATACTGAATCAGAAAGCACATTCTGTAATGTCTCCCTGCATTCATAAAGATATTCTTCATTAAATGTAGCTTCATCTGCAATCACTACGAAATGATCTTCACCAACTCTTCCGTATAAATATCCATCTACCGCATGTTTTTTTATTATATCTGCCTGCTTAAGCAATATTTCATTACCTTTTTCTATTCCAAATATTTCATTAATAAGCTTGAATTCTGCTATATCTGAATAAATGATAAGTCTGTTCTTTTTCTTATCTGGCAGTTCTTTCATTTTCTGCATAAGATGCTCGGAATTGCATAATCCAGTAAGCTTATCATGTCCGGCCTCATGTCTTTTATCCTTGTCTATTTTTATAATCATATACTGAAACACTATTACTGCTAATAATAATGCTACTACAATTCCTGTTATCATACGTTTAACCTTCTGCCATCCAATCTTTTTCCCTTCATTAACCGCTTGTTTTCGTACATGCGGCTGTCTGCACGCTTAGTAAGCTCTTCCATAAGATAATAATGCTCTCTTGTGCTTATTTCATATCCCTTGGCATATGAAATCTTAATATTGTTTTTTTCATTGTAAACATTTATTTTTCTTTCAAGACTATCCAGAATCTGGTGTATCTCTACTGCATTTGTCTTCTCCAGAATAACGCAGAATTCATCACCACCTATACGGTACGCACTAATACGTTCATTCTGCATGCCTGCAAGTATAGCTGAAAAGCTCTCAATATATCTGTCCCCCATCTCGTGTCCAAGAGTATCATTAACTCTTTTCAGATTATTAAGATCAAACATTATAACTCCCACTAAAAATGTATCATCTGCATTATTAAGTCTGATTATATGATTCTGGTATGCCAGCTTGTTATTAATCCCTGTTACATCTGTATAAGCCATACTGTCAACATCTGCGTTTATCCTTGAACTGACAAAGAATACAGCAAGTATGATTATATCAAGAATCAGTGCTGTACACGAAAGAATCCTCGGAAGCATTTCGTTATGTTTTAGCACATAAACAGTAATATATATCTGTATAGCTATCAATATAGTCATCATGACACTCATTCCAAGGAGTAAGCTTTTAATATATTTCCTATTAGACATAATTCTCTCCTTTACATCAGGCAACTATAATACGCTTAACATACTCCTTAGCAAGCCCTATTTTAATATCCTTAATAACTACTACATAATTTCCATTGATTTCAGATAGTACACTTATCTTACTACCCACAACAAATCCAAGACTTTGAAGCCTGTGTACCATATCTTTGTTTCCAACAATTCTCTGAATTATATATATTTTGTTTTTATCTGCAAGATTTAGTGGCATAATCAAAAATCTCCTGTTTAATGTGTCAATAGGTTAGCATCTGCTAACTTCGCAGATAGAATTATATCATCCTCTTTTTATCTGTCAATAAAAACACCATACCTTTTTCCTACGTTTTTATTAAAATACACCTGTTTGATTCACTTATCCTGTTGTTGAAATATCTTTGTAAAGTAAGAGCATGATAACAGATAACTCTGCAACTAATGCAAATAACATGCTATATTATTCCCATAAAAAATAAGAGATATCATATCAAAATGATATGATACCCCTTATTTTCATTACATTATTTAATTATTATCAGATTAGTTATTACCACGATTATCAATCTTGGCAATATCAACTATAGATAATTCCTGATTATTGAATGCATGCTCAAGACTTGATATAAGTGCATGGGCTGTATCAAGACTTGTAAGGCAGTGAACGCCTGTCTCGATAGCATATCTTCTGATAAGGAATCCGTCCTTGGCTCTCTCAATTCCATTCTCTGGTGTATCAATTACAAGGTCAATCTTATGCTCTAAGATAAGGTCAAGAAGTGTAGGTGCTTCCTGTCCAATCTTATTAACCTGAATTGCATGTACGCCATTTTCCTTAAGAACCTTGGCTGTTCCTCTTGAAGCATATATCTTATAACCTAATGCTTCGAATCTTTGTGCGATATCAATACCATCCTGCTTATCCTTATCTGCCAGAGTCATGATAATCTGTTTATGCTTTGGAAGTCTGATTCCAGCTCCCTCGAATGCCTTATAAAGTGCCTCATCAAAGCTCTTAGATATACCAAGACACTCACCAGTAGACTTCATCTCTGGTCCAAGACTGATATCGGCTCCTCTGATCTTCTCAAATGAAAATACAGGCATCTTAATTGCATAGTAATCTGCTGCCTTCTGAAGTCCCGGCTCATATCCTAATTCCTTAATTGTCTTACCGATAATAACCTGTGTTGCAAGCTTAACAATAGGAATACCTGTAACCTTACTGATGTATGGTACTGTACGGCTTGAACGAGGGTTAACCTCTATTACATATACCTGGTCATTATATACGATAAACTGAATGTTAATCATACCCTTTACATGAAGAGCTCTTGCAAGTCTTCCTGTATAATCTTCAATCATGTCTACAATCTTAGGTGATATAGACTTAGCTGGATATACTGAAATACTGTCTCCTGAGTGGATACCGGCTCTCTCAATATGCTCCATGATACCAGGAATAAGAATATCCTGACCATCGCATACAGCATCAACTTCGATTTCCTTACCCATAAGGTACTTATCAACAAGGATTGGGTGATCCTGCTTAATTCTGTTGATGATGTTCATGAATTCAACTACATCTTCATCAGATACAGCAATCTGCATACCCTGTCCACCAAGTACATATGAAGGTCTTACAAGCACAGGATATCCAAGCTCATTGGCAGCCTTAAGAGCTTCATCAACTGTAAATACAGTCTGTCCCTTAGCTCTTGGAATCTGTGTCTGCTCAAGAATCTCATCAAAAAGCTCTCTATCCTCAGCAGCATCTACATCTTCTGCCTTAGTTCCAAGAATAGGAACTCCCATCTTCATAAGTGCTTCTGTAAGCTTGATAGCTGTCTGTCCACCAAACTGTACAACTGCACCGTCCGGCTTCTCAAAATCTACAATTGATTCAACATCTTCTGCTGTAAGTGGTTCAAAGTAAAGCTTATCAGCAATATCAAAGTCAGTAGAAACTGTCTCTGGGTTATTATTTATAATAACTGTCTCGAAACCTTCTTTTTTGAATGCCCATGTACAATGAACAGAACAGAAGTCGAACTCGATACCCTGTCCGATTCTGATTGGACCAGAACCAAGTACAAGAACCTTCTTCTTATCCTTAGTCTCTACAGCTTCGTTCTCACTGCCATATACTGAATAATAGTATGGTGTTGTAGCTGCGAACTCTGCAGCACATGTATCAACCATCTTATATGCTGCATGTATATTATACTTGTCTCTTAATTCCTTGATTTCTCTTTCTGTGTGACCTGTTAAATCGCCGATAACATTGTCAGGGAATTCAATTCTCTTAGCTTCTCTTAAAAGGCTCTCTGTAAGAGGTCCTCTCTTAAGAGCATTCTCCATATCAACAATAATCTGGAGCTTATCAATAAACCATAAGTCTATCTTAGTAATATCATGCATCTTGGCTGCAGAAATGTGTCTTCTTAAACCTTCAGCTATCTTCCAGATTCTTCTATCATCTACAATTGCAAGCTCTTCAAGAAGCTCTTCATCTGTAAGTCCTGTAAAGTCATATGACATAAGGCTGTCAACATGCTGTTCAAGAGAACGTATAGCCTTCATAAGACCACCCTCGAAGTTATCAGAAATACTCATAACCTCACCTGTAGCCTTCATCTGTGTTGTAAGTGTTCTCTTAGCTGAGATAAACTTATCAAATGGAAGTCTAGGAATCTTAACTACGCAGTAATCTAGTGCTGGCTCGAAACTTGCATATGTCTTTCCTGTAACTGCATTCTTAATCTCATCAAGTGTATAACCAAGTGCAATCTTAGCTGCAACCTTAGCAATAGGATAACCTGTAGCCTTAGAAGCTAATGCTGATGAACGGCTTACACGAGGGTTAACCTCAATTACGCAGTACTCAAAGCTGTCTGGATGAAGTGCATACTGTACATTACATCCACCTGTAATGCCTAATTCATCAATAATTCTTAATGCAGATGTTCTTAACATCTGGTATTCCTTATCAGAAAGTGTCTGTGAAGGAGCTACTACAATACTGTCACCTGTATGAACACCAACTGGGTCGATATTCTCCATGTTACAGATAGTAATACATGTTCCGTTGCTGTCACGCATTACTTCGTATTCAATTTCTTTCCAGCCGGCGATACAACGCTCAACTAAAACTTCGCCAACTCTTGAAAGTCTTAATCCATTCTCAAGAATTTCTCTTAATTCCTGCACATTGTTAGCGATACCACCGCCGCTTCCACCAAGTGTGTAAGCTGGACGCAGAACTACCGGATAACCAATCTTAGCGGCAAATGCTTCGCCATCCTCAACGTTGTTAACAACAAGTGATGGTGCACATGGCTCACCAATCTTTTCCATAGTTTCCTTGAACATAAGACGGTCTTCTGCCTTCTTGATTGTAAGTGCAGTTGTACCGATAAGCTTTACATTATGCTCCTCAAGGAAGCCTGTCTCTGCGATTTCCATTGCAAGGTTAAGTCCAGCCTGTCCACCAAGTGTAGGTAAGATGCTGTCTGGCTTTTCCTTTAAGATAATCTGCTTTAATGCTTCAACTGTAAGAGGCTCAATATATACCTCATCAGCAATATCTTTATCTGTCATGATAGTAGCAGGGTTCGAGTTAACCAGTACTACCTCAATTCCTTCCTCTTTAAGAGAACGGCATGCCTGTGTTCCGGCATAGTCAAATTCTGCTGCCTGACCAATAACGATTGGACCAGAACCTATAACTAATACTTTCTTAATACTCTCAATCTTTGGCATGTTCTTAGTCCTCCTTCTTCATCATATCCATAAATCTGTCAAACAGGTACGCTGTATCCTGTGGACCTGCGCAGGCTTCTGGATGGAACTGTACTGTGAATATATTCTTACCAACATATTCAAGTCCCTCATTAGTCTTATCATTAACATTCTCAAATGCAGGTACTGCAACCTTACTGTCTAATGTGCTTTCATCTACAACATAACCATGGTTCTGTGATGATATATAACATTTGCCAGTCTTTAAATCCTTAACAGGATGGTTAGCACCCCTGTGTCCGTACTTAAGTCTGTGAGTATCAGCTCCTGTAGCAAGTGCCATAAGCTGATGTCCAAGACAGATTGCAAATATTGGTACATTGCTGTTATACAGCTTCTTAATCTCTTCAATTATCTCTACACATTCCTTAGGATCTCCAGGACCGTTAGATAACATAATTCCATCAGGATTAGATTCAAGAATCTCTTCTGCCTTAGTATATGCAGGATATACTGTAACTTCACAGCCTCTGTTATTAAGTGATCTTGCAATATTCTTCTTTGCACCAAAGTCCATAAGAGCAACCTTAGGTCCTTTTCCTGGAAGAACATACTTTTCTGAACATGTAACCTTTCTTACAACGCCCTTAACACTGTACTCCTTAATCTTAGGAAGTACCTCATCAAGATTATAATTCTCATTAGTTGTAATCATACCGTTCATAGTACCCTTTTCTCTTAATATCTTAGTAAGGGCTCTTGTGTCAATCCCACAAATACCTGGGATATCATTATCAAGAAGGAATTTCTGGATAGGATCTTCATTTCTGAAGTTGCTTGCCATTCTGGAAAGCTCACGTACAATATATCCATCTGGCCATGCTTTCTGAGATTCCATATCCTTATAGCACACTCCGTAATTACCGATAAGAGGATATGTCATTGTTACTGCCTGTCCTGCGTATGAAGGATCAGTCAGCACCTCCAGATATCCTGTCATAGATGTGTTAAAGACAATCTCACTAATAACTTCACGGGTCGAACCTATGCTGGTTCCTTCAAAGACCGTTCCATCTTCAAGTATCAAAAATGCTTTCATGAATGCCACCTTAATTCCTTTCGTTTATTTAATTTAATCATATGCCAAGAGGCGCTAAAATGACTTTTGCGCAAAAAAAAAGACACAAAAATGCCTTTTTTCTCTCAAACTTTACAATATGTTACCATAATTAAATGTAATTTTCAAGCAAATATTTATCTATATATTGCATAAAAATACATACCTTAAAAACAGCCCCCAAAACAGGAGGCTGTCATCTATAATCTTCTGTTATATCATCTCGTTCTTGAGATTCCTTCTCTGCTTACTGACCACACCTGAATACACTCTTTATCAGACTTATTCATCATATTTTCCACCAATGTATTATTATTCTTTCCAAACCAGTTCTTTGCAAGAGCTTCTGCTGCGGGATTAATCAATGATTTAAGATATGAATTAGAAGAAACTTTAAGACACAACTTTTTCTTCTTCTTCCATTGAGCATATATTGTCATATTACCGCCATCATCTTCAACAAGCTTCGAAACTACATCTTTATTTTCGTACTTTGTCCCTTTTCCATCTTCTTCAGTGTTCCATGAATCAAAATCATATCCAGGTCTTAGTGGCGGATCCGGAAGTTCATTCTCTTTCTCATATCCTGTGATAATTGTAGAACCGGCATCATATCCACCATTAGAATCAATATTAATATTGTATATATTCTCTTTCCACACAGCTGACATATCAACAACTGCACCAAGCTTATCAGCCAGATTAAGCTTTCCATGCACGCCGCCTTCAACATATGTGCCGTCTTCTGTCTCCCAGCCTAAACCTGTCCAACCGGTAAGACTATATAGCTGCGATACACACGGAAGTTCATCTTCTTCATCATATGTATAGAATCTGCTGTAATAACCTTCATCCTCATACCAGTCCCAGTCTGAATTATCAATAATCTTCATCATCTCACTTGATTCTTCCGGCTTATTGCAATACAGATGTACTTCATAAAAAATCGGCTGCCATATCGCATACAAAACAGCCTTTCCGCTATCATCAGGCGTCAGGTCAACAACAGACATAGTTGAATAAAACTTTCCTGTATCATCACTTTTCGTATTCCAGCCAGACAAATAATACCCTTTTCTTGACAGACTGCTTCCTTTAAGTCTGATTCTGCTGCCAAGCTTTGATGTAATATTCTCCATATAACCGGTAACCTCTGCGTCTGTGTTATTATCAAATGTAATTATATAATCCCATATAGCATAGACAGTCACATCTTTGTTATAATCACTCAGATCTTCCGGTTCTAATATGCCAGAGTCACCATATCTGTCAAAGGACCATCCGGTAAATATAAGTCCATTATCAGCAGATGCACCCTCAGTAAAACCTGTCAGTTCATCCCCTCTTCCATAATAAGCATCCTCATCATCTGGAAGATAAGCTTTAATGCCTCTGTCAGCTGCAACTCCTGCGCTATAATGAACTGTAAATGTCTGTCTTTCCCATATTGCTTTGATAACAATATCTTCTTCCGTATAAGCCCCTATTTCAACCCGAATGCCATTCTTTCCATAATCAGTATGCCATCCTTTGTCTCCTGAAACTTCCCAGCCTTTCAGAATATATCCATCCCTGCTTACCGCACCAATTCTTACATATGGTGTAACTCCTACACAGTCATAATAATTAGATGTTACCGCATCTGCTTTGGGCACAGATGCCTTATAATCAATAATAGTATGGTATTCTCCATAACGGTCAGCAAGATATTCCCCAATTCTCAGATCATCATTCCATTGTCCGGCATTATCTCCATTATCAATCTGCGACTGATAATATATCTTATCACATGTTCCTCCACCAAGATCAATAGTAATATTATGATGAACCTTATACTCGTCTTCTGCTGCATATGATATCACCGCCCAGCCAATAACCAGTATACCTAATAGTACAGCTGCTGCTATCAGGCGCTTTTTCTTTCCATGTCTGCTTTTCATATTACAATCTCCTTATGAATAATCCTCATTCACGTCCAGCGTCCATAAGAAAATGCATATATCAAAAAAACATGCGTGGTATTATAATTCCTTTTGCTATAATTATAATACCACGCATGTTTATATTGTTCAAATAGTTTTTACACTTTAATAAATATTTAATCTTTTATCTCAACCTGGCCAATATATTTCCATGTACTTCCTTTATCAGATGACTGATATTTTGCCGCTGTTTTTCCATCATTGTAAACAGCATTTTTGCCCTGAGTAAGATATATTGTTATAATTCCGGTAGAATCAACAACCGGTGTAAGAGCTTCCTTATATACATCGCCCCATCTTAACTGTTCTGAAGAATCTGCACCGTTTTTCCCGGAATCAGTTTTAGTTTCAGTCTCCTGCCCCTGTGGATTTGCAGCTGAACTGTCAAGTTCCTGCTCCTCAAGCATTACCTTTGCAAATGTTTTACCACCATCATCTGTCTTATAAAGATTACTATCCATACCTTCAACATAATCATAACAGAAAAAGCCAACATCTGATGATACATAAACAACACCCTTAATTATATTAGTAGCCGGTCCGCTTCCAACTATATCCCAGCTTTCTCCACCATTACTTGTACTGTATATCCTTGATGATTCATTAGTATCATTACTCTTTGCATATCCGCAGACAATCACACCATTGTCAGAATCAAAGAATTTTACATAATAATAATCAGCCGTATATATCTTATCAAGTTCACATGTTGTCCAGTTTTCACCTTTATCATCCGAATAAACAACAGTAACCGGAATTTTAGTGTTATTAACTGTCTTTCCTCCATACACAAAAGCAGTTTTTTCTGTGGTTATCATATAACTGCCTTCTTTAAGTGTTGTTGAACTGTTAGGCTCATACAACAGATAAGAATAAGATACAGGAACCGAAATATATTTTTCTCTATCATAAGTGACAAGAAGTGAATTATCCTTTATTGAATAATTAGCAAGCTGATCCTTGTTAGAATTACTTGTAATCTCTGTATCTCCGCCTGAATCAATTCCCTGCTGTGCATAATACTGTTTTAGTCCATAATCCTCTGAACTCATAACTGAAGTAACATAAAGCTTGGCAGTATTATCATAGTTGTTATCAAGATAAAATGAAACCACCCACTCGCATTTTATTCTTCCATCATCCTGAATACCTTCCCATGAAGAAAAATAATCCGAATTAAGATTCTGCGGAATAACCCAGAAGGACAGAAGAACTGTATTGCTTGAATGGTCAAGCACACTTACCGAATCAACACCTGATTTTACAATATACTTTGAATATGGCACATATTTCTGTCTGTACTGTGAAATATATTTTTCAAGCCATTTAGTTCCAAGCCCAACCATATCCGGATTAGTAAAATTAGACACATTATCATTATCATAATCAGATACATAATCATCAGATACAACATTCCACTGATCATCAATTCTTATTGAAAATGTATAACGTGATTTAATATCCAGCTTATTTTCCTGATATTTAGATACATAGCTGTATACAAACACCCCTATGACAAGAAGACTGAATATAACCAGAACTGCATATGTAATTATTTTTGTCTGAAATCTTCTGCTTTTCTGATACATAATCGTCCTCCTGCTTTAATTAAAATTCTCTTTTATTATGCATTGCCTCTCTTATTATCACACGATAATACTTATACCACCACAGAAAATACATTGCGCCTGCTCCAACAAGAAACATAACACAGACAACAAACGGATGTATTGCATATATCCAGCTTGCTGCAATTCTGCCATTAAGCACAGGCAGTCCATATGCAAGTATTACACATATAGCCATTATTGTGCCATTAAGGACACTTCTGTTTTCGTACACGCCTCTGAAATGGTCAAATGTTATAATTGCCATCATCTCACCCACAGGTCTTGCACATGCTGTAACAATGCACAACATAAGTGCATTAAATACCGGTTCTCCAAGTATTATAAGTATAATAAAATAGAATACAAATTCTGTTACTATCTTATATATAAATTTCCCCAGAAAATTCATATACGGACTAACAAGCATTACACGAATCATAAGATAATCCCTGTCACCCATTGCAAATATTGTTGTATTAGCAAGACTTCCACATATAGTTGAAAGCATTATAAACAGATATATTATAGAAATATCCTGATGAATCCTTATTAGTGGGAAGAAATATGCAAGTATTGTATAGGGAACATATATAAGAAGAATTACATACATGAACTTTCTTATAAATTCCCATGCAAGCATAAATATCTGTGCCATAGTTCCAACGATAGCCCTGCTTTTTGATTTTTCACCAAAAGCATCATCCTTCACCAGTTTCCTTATTACAGGAAAACTCTTTATCATCTTAATTCCTGCCTCTGTTCCCTCATAATATCGTAATATTTTCTCAGCAAACAGCTTTCTAAATAATTTCATTGTCTGCCTCCCCAAGTATGTCTAATACAGCTTCTTTTATCTCTGGAATCTGCATAGTTTCATGTGATATAGGATTGAGTTCACCATTGTTAAGAACCAGCACATCCTTTGATATTCTATGTGCAATATCCAACAAACCTGTTGATATAAGAATTATATGGTCATTCTTATATTCATTAAGAACTGAAAGCATATCATCAATATATTCATCAGTACAATAATCAAGTGCCTCATCAAACATCATTACATATGGTTTCTGAATAAGAAAAGCTGCTAACTGAAGCCTCTTCTTCTCCTCAAAACTGTAATCTGCAATATGTCTGTCTCTTATCAGCCCTGTAAGCTTCACTTTATCAAGATAATATTCAGGCTTTTCGCTGTTCTTATTCATATCACAGAGCATACTGATAAACTGATATCCTGTAATAAGCATAGGCAGAACACTCTGCTTTGCAGCAAAGAAAAGCGTGCACTTCTCCTTAGTCTCAACAGTGCCTGAGTCTACAGCAATATCTCCTGCGATACACTCAAACAGAGTTGTTCTTCCTGCTCCTGCACCGCCAAGAACCGGATATATATTTCCTTCTTCAAATGTATATTCAATATCAGTAAGAATTTCGTTCTTACCAAAACTTTTCTTCAAATGATTCAAATGTAACATTTATAAATCTCCTGCATCCAATGTGTCATATCATTATATTACATATTTATTTGGTTTGTAAACCTTCAAAACCTTATTATATTGCATTTATTCAGCAACAATGATATAATCTTGAAATATTTTGCTAATAATATAAAAAAATGTAGAGGTGTACAGTATTGAAAGATTTTTTTAAAAGAAAAGGCTGGAGAATATGCTTTGCAGCATATATATTTATATACCTTCCATGGTTTTCAACTCTTGAAAAAGTAATTAACAGTGATTATCCCGGGCTTCATATCATCAATATTCCTTTTGATAATATGATACCTTTCTGTGAATACTTTATAATTCCATATGTATTATGGTTTTTATATGTGGTTGCAGCTTGCATATATATGTATTTTAAGGCAGATAATAAAGAATTCATACAGTTTGCGTTATCACTCATAATCGGTATGTCACTCTCTCTTACTATATGCATGATATATCCTAATGGTCTTACATTAAGACCTGATTATATCCCTGATAACTTCTGTGGAAAGATAATCAATGCACTATATACAATAGATACTTCAACAAATGTATTCCCAAGTATACATGTATACAACTCACTGGCAGTTAATTTTGCATTACTGCGTTGCAAAGCTTTAAAAGGACATATAATAACAAAGACATTATCTTCCATTCTTTGCATCCTTATATGCCTTGCAACCGTATTTTTAAAGCAGCATTCTGTAGTCGATGTAATCGGAGCAATAATTCTTTATATCGTTCTTTACATTTTCATATATGTTATTGACTACAGCTGTTTAAAGAAAGCTTAGTGGATTCTCTTTAAACATTTTGAAAGAAGTTCTATAAGAAGAACTACAACAAACAATACAATAAGAATTGAGCCAACGGCGTCCCATCTGTAATTGTTCATGTAGACAATCAGTGGGGCGCCGATTCCGCCTGCTCCAACAAGTCCTAATGTACTTGCCGACCGCACATTCACATCCAGCCTGTACATCACAGCATCCTTAAACTGAATCTTAAGCTCAGGTACTGCCACATACCGTAATCTTGCTATAAATCCCGTTCCTGCACATTTGCACGCATTCCATGCCGCCATGTTCCAGTTGTCAACTGCAACTGTGAATCTCTTTGTCAGAAGTCCAATACTGCACATCATCATTGTAAGCACTCCGGCAAAGCTGCCAGGTCCCGTAACCCTTATGAATATAAGTCCATACACATACACAGGTACAGTTCTTATTGCCATAACAACAAGCCTGCCAATAAAAGCCATAGGTGCTGGAATGAATTTTCTCGAATTAATCAATGTAAGTATTACTGCAAACACTGCTCCGGCACATGTTCCCGCAACTGCGATTGCAATAGTTTCAAGCATAAGATACATAACGCCACTCTTTCCGGTCATAAACATGTATTCCCAGTCCGGATGTGTAATTCCGTGCATAATCGCACCAACAACCTTAATACCAAGCTTTGATGTTGATACATCTTTAACTGCACTGAGACTGTATACAAAAAATACCATAATACATACACTTATAATCACATTTGCAGTTGTATTTCTCTTAATACGTCCATCAAGATATGCTTTCAGGAATGTACTTATTCCCTCAATCACAAGCACTGCGACAAAAAGCATAACAAGAATCATTCCAACCCTGCTGTATTCACGCCAGCTTATCTTTTCATTAAGCAGTAGTCCTATTCCACCTGCACCTACATAGCCAAGTATTGCCGCATGTCTTATATTAGCTTCCAGTACATAAAGCGAATTGCTAAGATATCCCGGCAGCAGTTCAATAATAACTGTCCGTGAAAATGCTTTAAATTTTCCTGCTCCTATAGCTGTAACTGCTTCATATGGCTTTAGTGTCAAGCCTTCAATATCCTCACCACCAATTCTTGCCATTACAGCCCATGTCGATACAGCTATTGCAATAGTTCCTGCTGCCGCACCAAGCCCCCATATAAATGTTGCTACAAGTGCAAGTATAAGCACAGGTATTGTTCTTACACACTGTACAATAACTCTCACCACAATCCTTACATATGATTTCTTAATAAGATTGCCTGCATATAAAAATGCAGTAAAAAGTCCAAACACAGCACCTATAAATGTACCCGCAATTGACATCTGCACAGTCTTAATAAGTGGTTCAATAACCTTACCACAATATCCTGTATCCGGTGGGAACATTCTTTTTATGAATAATACAGCCTGACTACCTCTATTTATAATCACATTCATATCAAAGCCTGTTACAGCAAAACAGAATATTATTATAAAAAGCATTACCAGTGTAGTAATTCTTCTTATAGCCTTCATTCTATTCATACTTTTCATACGCACCACCATATATGAATTCAACATTCTCATCTGTTACCTCTGACGACTTTTTATCAAGTACAAGTCTGCCGTCAGCAATCCCTATAATTCTGTCTGATTTCTTCAATGCAAGCTCTACCGAATGACTGTTCATAATAACCGTTATATTGTACTGTCTGTTAAGCTGTACAAGAATATCAGTAATCTGTTCTGCACTATATGGGTCTAGAGAAGCAACCGGTTCATCCGCAAGAATAATATCAGGCTTCTGCATTAGTGCCCTTGCAATTGCAACTCTCTGTTTCTGTCCTCCCGAAAGTTTTCCCGCATATGAATACATTTTTTCAGATAACCCCACTGCTTCAAGCTGCTTCCTTGCATATTCCTTCTGTTCCTTAGTAAATATACCAAAAAGTGCCTGAAAAGCATTTCTATCTGCCAATGCCCCATTAAGCACATTATCTAAGCAGGTAATTGTATCAACAAGGCAGAAATCCTGATATATAGTGCCTATTGTTTTCTGAATATCTCTTTTCTTTCTTCCCTTAAGCTTTGTAAAATCCTGGTTATTAATAATAATACGGCCTGCAGTTGGCTTAATCATTCCATTAAGCAAGCGAAAAAGAGTGGTCTTTCCAGCACCACTCTTTCCAATTACTGATATGAATTCGCCCTGTTCTACTGAAAAACTAATGTTATCAAGGGCTTTATCTCCACCTTTATATAATTTACTCACACTGTCTATCTGTAACATGTATATTGTCCTCCCAGACAGCTTAAAGGTGAATTATTTCTTTAACATATTCTGCGCCGCACGCTCTGCATCATAATCAGAGCTTTGGGCATACTGATATCCAATATGGCTTAATACATTCAAAACTTTAAGTCCGTCTTCACTTTTTCCTATATTAATACAAGCATCTGCAAATGCTTTCTTAAAGCCTTCTGACATAATATCTGAATTCTTACTAACACATATTGTATCATCCATTATCTGATCTGTCACTGCCAAAACTGCAGTCTGTTTATAACAATCATCTGTACCACCGAATTTGCTCATCCAGTTAGCTGCATATTTTGCTCTCATATGTGCAAATCCAACAATAACATCAACCTGTCCTGCTGCAAGTCTTGACATAGATGTTGTATATGAATCAGACTGTACGACATTGGCAAGGTCACTTATCTGCTTCCCATAATTATTGTAAAGCCACAGACTTGGGTATATATAACCTGATGCTGATGAAGCACCCATTACAGCCCATGTTGCACCATTCAAATCATCCCATGTAAGCTTCTGTCCTGCATTAACCTTGGCAGCAAGCTCCTGTCCCTTAGTACTTGGTCCTGCAAGAATTATTGAACGGTAATATGTTGTAAGATTATCTGTAAACGCTTCCTCCGTTCCGTCATTCCAGTCCTTGGCATTAAGAGAATCCTTGTTAATAGCTTTTCTCTGTGCAGTAAGCAGAACATCACAGTCATCATCATATGTAACATAAGTTCCGCCAGAAATAAATCCTGCATCTGCTGTTCCGGCACTTAAAGCTTCTCCTACTGCACTGTAAGAAGTTCCTACTGTAATCTCAACATTGCCTACATTATACCCCTGTGTAGCAAGTTCATCTTTAATCATGCCGCCAAGAGGCTCAAGTCCTGTAAGTAGCGTATCAGCATCCTGATACGGTGCAATCATTATTCTGAATGTATCAATATCCTTAGAATCTTCTTTAGTTGTATCTTTTCCACAGCCTGTCAGCCCTGCTGATAATCCCATGCAAAATGTCGCTGTAAGTAACACAGCCATTCCTTTTTTCAAATATTTTGTTAATTTCATTATTTTGTCTCTCTTCCAATTTCCTTTAACATATTTTTATCGCTTCTAATTGTAGCACATGCAACAGTAGTAAGCATATTACCTGTAATAGTAGCAGACGCACCAGACTGAAATGCCTTGATTCCGTCTCCTGTAAGAAGTGCTCTTCCTGCACCAAGTCTTATATCAGCCTCCGGGTTAATATATCTAAAGAATGCTATTGTTCTTAATATCTCAGGCTCAGTAAGTCTTCTCTCATTCTCAAGAGGTGTACCCTTAATTGGCATAAGTGCATTAAGAGGAATAGAGTCAACTCCGACTTCCGCAAGACTTATTGCCATATCAAGTCTGTCTTCCCAGTCTTCGCCCATTCCTATTATACCACCTGAACATGCCCACATACCTTCTGCTTTTACAAGCTTTAAAGTTTCAATCTTCATATCATATGTATGTGTAGTGCATATATTAGGGAAATTTCTTCTTGAAGTCTCAATATTATGGTGATAACTTGTAACACCTGCTTCATGAAGTCTGTGAAGCTGCTCAGCATTAAGAAATCCCATAGATGCACACAGCTCAATATCACATTCTTTATTCATAGTCTCATAAGCATGAACAGCCTTTTCAAATTCCTCACCGGAAAGAGCTTTTCCAGCTGTAACAATCGAAAAACGGTCAACACCTTCTGACTCATTCAGCTTACACGCCTTTACAATATCCTCTTCTGGAAGAAAATCATATACCTCACAGTCAGTGTGATTGTGTGCAGACTGTGCACAGTACTTACAATCCTCTGGACATTTGCCGCTTCTTCCATTAATTATAGAACATAAGTCAACCTTATCTCCAACAAAATGTTTTCTTATCCTGTCTGCCCCTTCGCAAAGTTCATCCAAATTGCAATCCAGAAAAAATGTCAAATCATCCTGTCTTGTAATTCTTCTTCCGTTAATAATCTCTTCTGCCAGTTCTAATGGTGTCATATATACATACCTCTTTTGAAAAATATTTATTAGATTATAGAACTGAAAAAGGCGAATGTCAACAAATTGCGTCTTGCAGTTGACATTCGCCATATGTAATTACCCGCTGGTATTCTTTATCTCTTACCTATATCTGCCATATCATGTATAACATCAGATATATTCTCTACAGTTGAGGTTATTCTGTTATTAAGATCTGTACAGCTCTTAGCAAGCTTTCCTACCTCTAATGCTACAACTGAAAAGCCTTTTCCCGCCTCGCCAGCTCTTGCAGCCTCAATAGATGCATTAAGTGCAAGAATATTCTGCTTCCTCTGGATACCATCAAGCTGCTTGGTATTCTCCTTAATATCTCTCACATACTCTTCACAGCTCTCAACACCACCTGTAAGCTTTGTAATCAATTGTCCATTGTACTTAGAATTATATTCTGAATTAATAAAATTATTAAGTACTGCTCCTAGCAGGTTAGCTGCTGCATTAATCTCCGCCTCTGTTCTTACTGTAACTTTTCCTAACGCCTCAATATACTCATCCTCATTAATACCCAGTTCTCTTGCAACGCCTCTGAATTTCTCTTCATCTGGATGCTCAGGTAAAACCTGACCTCCGATTACAGAGCCAAGCACTGTACCATCGCTTAACTTAAGCGGAATACCAAAATCCACAAGTCCAGCATGGCAATGATATACACCTTGTCCTTCAGCATCACATTTTTCACATCTTCTGCATCCTTCCTTACTTCCTCTGGTAAGCTTCATACAGAAATCTGTAAAGTTGTAACATTCGGAAATATACTTCCCATCAGCTCCAACTGCAACCGTGGCTAATCCTGTTGCCACAGCCCAGTCAGACATAATTGATTCAAATTTCTCCATATCAGCAAAATCTTGAATCTTCATGCTTAAACCACCTCTTTTTCAATTGTTACATGTATTGATTGAGTAAATTTTAACAAATAAGACCTCTAAAGTCAATGAATATGAGTAATTATCAACATTTTTATGTACTGGCTCTGTATTAATGATGGAACAATCTCATTCCTGTAAAGCACATAGCCATTCCTCGCTTATTGGCTGTTTCTATAACCTGATCATCTCTTACAGAACCACCAGGCTGTGCTACATACTTAACACCAGACTTATAAGCTCTTTCTATATTATCTCCGAATGGGAAGAATGCATCTGAACCGATTGTTACATCAGTATTGCCTGCAAGCCATTCCTTCTTTTCCTCTGTTGTAAATACAGATGGTTTCTCTGTGAATACTCTCTCCCAGTCATTGAGAATATCTTCATACTCATCACCAATATAAAGGTCAATTGCATTATCTCTGTCAGCACGGCCTACACCGTCCTTAAATGGAAGATTAAGAACCTTTGGATTCTGGCGCAGATACCAGTTATCTGCCTTCTGTCCTGCAAGTCTTGTACAATGGATTCTTGACTGCTGTCCTGCTCCGATACCGATTGCCTGTCCATTCTTTACATAGCATACAGAATTGGACTGTGTGTACTTAAGTGTAATAAGTGCAATAATCATATCAATCTTAGCAGACTCTGGAATATCCTTATTCTCTGTTACAACATTTGATAAAAGTTCCTTATCAATAACAAACTCATTTCTTCCCTGTTCAAATGTTACACCAAACACCTGCTTTCTCTCGATTGGTTCAGGCTTATACTCAGGGTCAATCTTAATGATATTGTAGTTACCCTTCTTCTTAGCCTTTAATATCTCAAATGCCTCCGGCTCATAGCCAGGTGCAACAATACCATCTGAAACCTCATGCTGGATAAGCTTTGCTGTAGCAACATCACATACATCTGATAATGATATGAAATCACCGAAAGATGACATTCTGTCTGCACCTCTTGCTCTTGCATATGCACATGCGATTGGGCTTAATTCTCCGATTGCTTCGTCAACCCAGTAAATCTTCTTCTCAACATCTGTAAGAGGAAGTCCTACTGCAGCACCTGCTGGAGATACATGCTTGAAAGATGTAGCTGCTGGAAGTCCTGTAGCTTTCTTTAACTCCTTAACAAGCTGGTATCCGTTAAATGCATCAAGAAAATTAATATATCCTGGTCTGCCGTTAAGAATCTCTACAGGAAGGTCACTTCCGTCTTCCATAAATATTCTTGAAGGCTTCTGATTAGGGTTACATCCGTATTTTAACTGAAATTCGTTCATATTCTTTCTCCTTAATTATTTTACATTCTTGTTAATAATTCTTGTTTCGTATTCACCTGTAGCAATATCAATATATCTTACAAAAAGTGAAACCTTATTATCTGCATTAAGATTATCCCAGATCATCTGTGTGAATTCTTCAATATCGCCAGATATCTTAACCCAAGTAGGTTCTCCCTCATAGCTTGGAAGTGGATTGCCATCACCCATATATGTATGGATATAATGTCCTTCTCCTGCAAATGCTGCATCATATGTATATGTGTGTCTTTCACATATGTCAGGATTACCATTATGGCTCTTTAATATAGACATTGCATATGAATATTCATTATTCTCAATATGAAGCACACTTGAAATTCTTGGTGTATAGTTAGGTGCATCATGCTCATATTTTCTTACTCTTAAAGATTCTTCAAATGTCTTTCCTTCTGAAAGACCATCATAAACCGTATCAGTCTGATCTCCATTAGTAACTATAGTATTATTGCCAAGTACTCTTACAGGGGCATAGATAATAAGCTCTGGTGCAACCAAAAGTGTTGATGGGTCAAAAGCTTCTGTTCTGATACCCTCTCCGTCCTGTACAAATACACGGTTACGGCTGCTCTCGCTTCTTCCCATAATAAAATAAGCCGAAACTGCCTTCTTACCATCCTCTGACATACCGGCGACAATTCCTCTGCCCGGATAAGCACATCCTGATAATTCCTCTGAAAGGTTCTTAATTGTCATAACTGACCTCCTGTTAAATGTGATGACTGCGTTTGCTCCTCATGGTTCTTTTGCGCGAGTAGCGATGGGAATATCCGTGAAAAATCCCCAATCCATGCAAACATGATTGTGAATTTTCACTCCTATTCCCATCTCTACTAATTTGCCGCATGCGGCAAATGCAAAAAAACGACCGTCTGGGAACGCAGCTTATAGCTTAACGTTGCCCAGGCGGTCGGCTTTTCTTAATATAAACTGTACTCCCTGTGGGTTATCCCACAATGCTCTTTATGCATCTTCCGCCAGTTGTACAGCGCTTATTAATAACATACAACAAAAAGAACTAAATTGCAACACCATTCTTTTTTAGAAGTTCTCTTGCTGACTCAACTGAATCAACACCTGTTGCATTCTTAATTGGTGCAAATTCTTTTTCTCTTACTACCTCGAATGGCAGACAGCTGTCAAGCTCATGAATCATATCAAGAACAAGACCCTCAAATTTATATCCGTTAGGCTTTTCAGGCTTAACAAGATTACCATTCGCATCAATATATGGAATCTTCTTCTCAACAATATGCAATGGAAGATTCTTTCCAACAATTCTTTCAAGATCAGAAACCCTGAACAGATAGTTAAGAATAACACCGAAATTATATGCTGGATCGCCCTTTGCATTCTTAGCATCCATCATCTCTTTAGTAAGTTCATAATACTCAACAATGGAAGGCTTTCCATCTTCAAGACACATAACGCCAACCTTCTCATCAGGAGCTGCCTTTCTTACAACCTTAGAACCAACTGCACAGTGCTTTTCAATTGTAGCACCGATAAATACAGGGTCTGCAATTCTCTGAAGAACATTGTCAACAGCAAATACATTAAGCCACTCAATTCCGTTATTCTCAAGAACCTCTGTTAATCCAGCCTTCTTTAAAGAGATATACCAGCCACCATTACCATTAGGTGATGTAGCCATTCTTCCCTTATCTTCAAGATATATCTTACCATCATAATCAGTGGCTGCTGCCATCTCCTGCTTGAAGAAATGTACATATTCACTCTTATATCCGAAGAAGTCCTTCTCTTCAAAGAAAGAAACTGTAGCATCATTATTCTTCTCACTAGTCATAACGAATAAATGTATATATGTTCCTGTCTCTTTAACAACATCCATAAGATTATTAATAAGGCACTCGAATATATAAAGTTCCCTGTTAACTCCCACGTTATACATTCCCTTAGGATTATCAGAACCAAGTCTTGTTCCCATTCCGCCTGCAAGAAGAATTGCTCCAACCTTGCCAGCCTTAATTGCCTCTACACCTGTATTCTTAAATGTATCATAGTCAGCTTCTATCTCATCAAGTTCCATTGCACCAAGAGGTGTAATTTCACCTTTCTTAACAAGCTCAGACTTATGTTCAATTGCCGATAAAACTTCCATATCAGTCTTATCGATCTGTTCAAGAAGTGCTGCCTTCTCATCATCTGATAATTCATCATAATATCTTAATATCTGTTCCTGACCGTACTTTGAAAGCTTAAGCTTTGCTTCTTCTAAATTCACTCTAATTCCCTCACTTATATAATAGCTTATTGTCTGACGACATCTTTATAATTCTAACACATTAATAGTTTCCAAGCAACTTAATAGATTCAGCTTCTTCTTCAATACCTCTTAATGCGTTCATAACTTTTGGATCATCAATGTTACCAGCAAAATCAACAAAGAACCGGAAATTCCATCTCTTTCCTTCAACATTCCCTTCAATAGGTCTTGATTCAATCTTATTCATATTAAGTCCATTATATATAATATGACTTAAAAGATTATATAGAGTGCCTGCTTCATTAGCTGTTTCAAACACAATACTCATCTTCTGTGCATTCTTAACAAACTTTCTTGTATTAGTAACAATAACAAATCTTGTTGTATTGCCTTCCTGGTCTGTAATTCCAGACTTTAAGATATCAAGGCCATAAAGCTCTGCTGCTTCCTTACTTGCAATAGCAACATGAGTCTTATTATGCTCCTGAAAAATCATCTTTGCCGCAAGTGCTGTATTAGCCTGACTGATTCTCTGCCAGTCCTTATGAGTATCTAAGAATCTGTCACACTGCATAAGTCCCTGTGGATGTGAATATACAGCAGTTACGTTTTCAAGGTCAGTTCCTGGAAGTCCTAGTAACAAATGTTCAATCTTAACATAAGTTTCTGCTATTATGTAATTATTATATTCCTGTAACAGATCATACACATCAGCAACAATTCCAGCATTGGAATTTTCTATAGGAAGTACAGCATAATCAGCCTTCCCCTGCTTAACTGCCTCCATGCACTCTCTCCATGTAGGAACATTGAAATTATCAACATCCTTGCCAAAGAAATTAATCATGGCAGCATATGAATATGCACCCGGTACACCCTGATATACAACCTTACAGTTCTTTTTATTAATCTCATCAATAGCCTCATATGGTTCTCTCAAAGTCTGCCCCATCTTTTCAAGAAGCATATACTGATTCTTTCTCGAGTTAGCCATAATCTGTGCAAACAGGTCATCAATAGCATGCACATTATCAGGATTCTTGACAAGCTTCTTTACAGATTCTAACTTAGCTTTCTCTCTTGCTGGATCAAGAACTTTCTTTCCTGTCTCAATCTTATATTCTGCAACCTCAGTTGTCAGTTTCATTCTCTCTTCAAACAGTTCTACAAGCTGACTGTCGATTTTATCAATATTATTTCGTATTTCATTAAGATCTAACATATACTTCTCCTCTTTAAAGCGATGTATTGTTCTTATTGTATCACATTTTTAATGATATGCAATAAAGGTACTTTATGTTATACTTAAGAAAATGTTCTTAAATAATGTTCATAAGGGAGTAGTGATAACATATGAAAAAAGCCATCACAATAAGTGTAATAACTATAATAGGATTATTACTCGCAGTATTAATATTTTTATCTATACGAAACAGCCGAATCGTATACAACAACGATAATGCTATTGGCAATTCGGCAGGTAACCTCAATAACGGAGGTTTGTTCTGCGAATACAATGACAAAATATATTTTGCCAATCCATACGATTATAACAAATTATATGTAATGAATTCAGACTGCACTAATGCCATGAAATTAAATGATGACAGTGTCGCATCCATCAATGTCTGTGGCAGTTACATATATTATGTCAAGAATAATTTCAAGCAGGAAACAATTGGAACAATATTCAGGGGACAGCTATTCGGTGTTTACCGCTGTGACTTAAACGGCGAGTCATTGAAAGCATTATACGACAGTCTTTCCGGAACAATAGCCTTATCTGGTAACTCGTTATATTATCAGCATTATAGTGATACAACGCCTCTGGCTTTCCATAAAGTAGACATTGCAGGAAAGAAGGATACCAAAATTTCTGACACACCTTACTCACCTGCGTGCGTCCATAACGGAACAATATATTTTTCTGATCCTGCCGGAAAACATAACATATTAAGTTACGATACCAAAACTGATAAGACCTCTGTATTATATGATTGCAATTCATATCTTGCAGATGTTGAGAACGGCTATGCATATTATATTGACTTAAGTAAGAACTATTCACTTGTAAGACTTAATACATCTAACAAAACTCTTGAATTATTGTATGGAGAAAAAGGAAACAAAGTCGTTAATTATAATGTGTATGGAAACAAAATATTTTTCCAGGTAGAAAGCACAGATGGAATGACAGGCCTTTACAGGATGAATATTGATGGAACGCAGATTGAAACTATTGCTATAGGCAATATTACCAACATTCACTGCACATCAAAATACACATTTTTCCAGTATTATGAAGATCAGGGAGTCCTTTACAGAGTAAGCACAAGTGGTGCTGATACATCTGTTGAACAGATTACTATCAAATAACATTTTTATAAATATCATATAAAATGATGCCCCGCACTTTCAAATTAGTGCAGGGCATTTATTATATCTTACTCTTCAGTTTTCTCTTCTTCAATCTTAATTGAAAGTTCATCAAGCTGCTTAGCATCTACAACATCAGGTGCATTAGTAAGGAGACAAGTTGCATCCTTTACCTTAGGGAAGGCAATAACATCTCTGATTGAATCTCTCTTAGCCATAAGCATTACAAGTCTGTCAAGGCCATAAGCAAGTCCTGCATGTGGAGGAACACCATACTTGAATGCGTCAAGCAGGAATCCAAACTTTTCATTAGCAACTTCATCTGTAAGTCCAAGTGCCTTGAACATTCTGCTCTGGACATCAGCCTGATGGATTCTTACTGAACCGCCACCGATTTCTGTTCCGTTAAGAACAATATCATAAGCCTTTGCACGAACTGCACCAGGATTAGTCTCAAGCATATCAAGATCCTCATCCATAGGCATTGTGAATGGGTGATGCATTGCAACATATCTTTCTTCTTCATCTGACCATTCAAACTGTGGGAACTCTGTTACCCATAAAAACTTATAATCAGACTTATCAAGAAGTCCCATCTGATCAGCAAGTTCTACTCTTAAAGCACCTAGTACATTCCATACAATCTTATTTCTGTCAGCAGCGAATAAAAGAAGATCCCCTGCTTCACCATCCATAGCCTTAACAAGGGCATTCATCTGATCCTCTGTCATAAACTTTGCAAATGATGACTTATATGAACCATCTTCGTGAATTGCAATATAAGCAAGACCTTTTGCACCATATCCCTTAGCAAAATCAACAAGTGCATCAATCTTCTTACGAGGCATGCTTCCCTGTCCCTTTGCGTTGATTCCTCTTACAGAACCGCCATTCTCAAGTGCTCCCGTAAACACTCCAAAGCCACAATCCTTAACAATATCTGATACATTATGTAATTCCATACCAAATCTTAAATCAGGCTTATCAGAACCAAATCTGTCCATAGCTTCCTGCCATGTCATTCTCTGGATTGGAAGTTTTACATCTACATCAAGAACTTCCTTAAAAAGGTATGCAAGAAGTCTTTCATTAACATCAATTACATCATCAACATCAACGAATGATAACTCCATATCAATCTGTGTGAATTCAGGCTGTCTGTCTGCTCTTAAATCTTCATCTCTGAAGCATCTTGCAATCTGCATATATCTGTCATAACCAGAGCACATAAGCATCTGCTTAAAGAGCTGTGGTGACTGTGGAAGTGCATAGAACTTGCCTGGATGAATACGGCTTGGTACAAGGTAATCTCTTGCTCCCTCTGGTGTAGACTTGGTAAGCATAGGTGTTTCAATCTCTAAAAAGCCTTCATTTGCAAGAAATGCTCTTGTAAGAGTTGCAACCTTGCTTCTCATAATAATATTAGACTGAATATCAGGTCTTCTAAGATCAAGACATCTGTATTTAAGTCTGATATCTTCCTTAGTCTGGATATTTTCCTCTATTGGGAATGGTGGTGTCTCTGACTCTGAAAGAATTCTTAATGTCTTAGCAGCAATCTCAATGTCACCTGTCTTTAAATTCTCATTAACAGCACCGCTTCTCTTAATAACTTCACCCTCAACAGCGATTACAAATTCATTACGAAGTGTATATGCCTTGTCGAAGCCTTCCTTGCCAATTATATTTTCATCAAAAAGAATCTGGAGAATTCCACTCCTGTCTCTTAAATCGACAAAAATAAGTGAACCAAGATTTCTTCTCTTGGCAACCCAACCCATTACAGTAACCTTCTTACCAATATCAGCCGATGAAACCTCTGTACATCTGTGCGATCTCTTTAAGCCAACCATTGACTCTGCCATCTTACTTTACCTCTTTCCTGTAATTAAATACTAATCTGCGAAGGATAGAATATCTTCAAGACTAAGACTATCTAAATCTATCTTACTATTTCTTATTATCTCAAATGTTTCTTCCTCGTGAATCATTCGCTGAAACTCAATAAATACTCTCATATCAAGATTCTTAATCTCTTCAATAAGAATATTCACAGCCGTATCAATGTCAAATGCTTTCCTATACGGCCGGTCAGATATCAGCGCAGCAAATTCATCTGTCACCTTAAGAATTCTTGCACCCAATGGAATATCTGTTCCTTTAAGATTATCAGGATAACCACTTCCATCGAAACACTCATGGTGATAGAGAACAACTTTCATTATATTATCTGAATAATCATAATTTTTCAATACATCAAAGCTGATTTTAGAGTGCATTCTCATATATTTCATCTCTTCGACTGATAATTCACCCGAATTTCTGCCATATAAGTATTCTGATAATTTAAGTTTTCCAATATCATGCATCATTCCGGCAATCTTGAGTTCATAGCATTCCCGTTCATCAAGCTCAAGTCTCTTAGCAAGCTCATATGTAAGGTTAGCAACAAGAATCCCATGTTCTATACCACTCTTATAGTCATTAAAAATATATTGCAAATGTTCATTCTCATTAATGTCCGTACTATGTCCCATTAGTAATCTCCCTGCTGCCAGTATAATATTTATTAACAAATTCATTAGCAGGAAGTGGTCTGTCAAAATAAAATCCCTGTATAACATCACAACCATAAGAAACAACTGTATCGAGCTCCTCTTTAGTCTCAACTCCCTCAAATACAAGTTCATATTCTACCATCTTAAGCATCTCAATCAGTGACTTTATAACCTGTCTTCCTTTATTGTTCTTTAATGACCTGCTCGCAAATACTCTGTCAAATTTAATAATATCAGCAGGAATATTGGCAATCTGGTTAAGTGATGAATATCCCGAGCCAAAATCATCAACATTAATCTTAAATCCCTTTACCCTTAATGCATTAATAACATCAATCATAGCATCCAGTGCATCAATAAATGTCGTTTCAAGTATCTCAAGTTCAATAAGTGCTGAATCAATCTGATACTTATCCTGCAACTGAAGCATATATTTTAACAAATCTTCACTTGTAAATCTCTGCCTTGATATATTAACCGAGACAGGAACAGGCTTAATTCCCTTATCAATGCATTGTCTCTGGAAAGCAAAGGTTTTATCAAGCATAATATCATCAAGCTTTCCAATCATTCCTGTATGTTCAAGCACCGGAACAAATCTGGCTGGTGAAACAAGCTCACCTGCTCTTGTCTTCATTCTTACAAGTGCCTCTGCACCTGCAACACAATTATGCGATACTGATATCTTAGGCTGAAGGAAAATTTCTATTCTTTCTTCCTCACACGCTCTCACAAATTCATTAGACATATCCATATGTTCAAGATATTCATTGCAATTATCCGCTGAATATACACAACACGGAATATCAAATCTTCCTTTTGTTGATTTCTTTGCAAGATTAGCACGGTCAACTGCCATACGTACATCAAGTGACGGATCGTCATAAAAATACAATCCAACATAAACATGCTGATACACAAGCGGATATCTTTCTGACAATTCTTTCTCAAAAATGCGATTCTTTCTTGCAATATATCCCACCACATCTTCATTCGTCATATTATCAGCTTTATAAGCACCCCTGAACTGGTCAAACCCGATTCCGTGTGAAGCAAGGCACAATGGTTCATTAATAAAATAAAAGTCTGCAATATCCTGCATAACCTTGTCGCCTTCATCCATGCCGTAAAAATCATTAATATACTTAAAATTACTTATATCCAGAGCTAATAGAACAACTCTGTGTTCATTAGTGTTCACAATCTCACGCACTTTATTGTTAAACACATCATGCCCTGCCATTCCAAGATAACAGCCTCCCATAACGATTCCACTCCTCATATACATCCGTACTTTCAATATAATAGAATTATATCACAATACCAATAGCAAATCCACCTGTTATTAATATATATAATTCAAATCACTTTAAAATCAATTATTAACGCCATGATGTGACATTGGTGTGATTGATGTCATAGGTAAAAATGTATACCCTTCCGATAACCCCCACTGTATTATCTGCTCAACTGCATCAACACTGAAATTCTTTATATCATGCTGTAAAACTACTGATACATTATTACTTTTAATTCCTTCTATAACATTAGCCACAACCTGTGATGTGCTTGTTGTTCCACCTGCATCTCCACTAGAAACATTCCAGTCACAATATCTGAATCCACGTTCCTCAACAGCACATACAAGCTGGCTCATTATGCCATAGCAGTATTTCTTACTTATTGTGTTACTAGAACCACCTGGAAATCTTACAAGATCTGCTGCTTTTCCAGTCTGTGCAGTTATAATACTATTCATCTCGTCAAAATCTGCAAAATATGCATCTACACTCTGATATATCTTTGCATAATCATGTGATGCTGAATGTATTGCAACAGTATGTCCCCGCTGTGCTTCTTGTGCAATAAGATTCTGATAATCCGGTTTTCCATTAGTAACAAAAAATGTTGCCTTAACATTATATCTGTCAAGAATATCAAGCAGCTTTTCTGTATATGGTCCGGGACCATCATCAAAAGTCAGATAAACAACCTTATCACCCGGATTAACTGCATCATCTGACATTGGTGCAACTACCTTCACAGTTCTTTGCACTTCAGATTCATTACCACAATTATCAGATACATTGTATGTTACTGTATATTTTCCTGCATTCGCTGTATCAACATTCCCAGATACTGATACCTTATCAGTTACATCTCCATCACATATATCCACAGCTGTATACCCCGGTTCATTATATGTATCTCCCATCCTGATATAATACACCTCACCGCCGGTAAGTGATATCTGTGGAGCTGTAGTATCTTCTACATGTATAACACGTTCTGTAAATGCTTCATTACCAGAAGAATCTTTAACTGAATATACAATTGTAGTATCACCTTTTGTATATGTATCAACCTCCGCAGAAGTCTCCACTTTATCTGTAATATCACCATCATAATTATCAACTGCAGAAAATCCTGCTTCTTCATAATTACTTCCGGCTTCTATGGTAATCTCTGTATCTCCTGAAAGACTAATAACAGGTGCCTGAGTATCCACAACTTTTACTGCTACTTTTCTAGAAATATGTTTCTTCTTTTTTGACGCAACAATCTTAATGTCATACTTTCCAAGCTTTGTGACATCAACATTTCCCTCAATCTCTATATCTGTCTTATTATCTTTCTTTCCAAGCACATTCTTCTTAATAGTTTCATTAATATCCGCTTCATCATCAGTACTTCCATACTCAACAACTAAAGTATCAGGGCATGACACCACAAGACTGTTCTCCTTAACAGACCTGATGATAAATATTATCACCAGCACCATAAGAACTGTAACAGAACCTGCCATTAAATATTTAACCCATCTATTATTCATAAAACATACCAACTTTCTCATTTGAACATAATATTGTATGGGTATTATACTTCTTTAATGCATAATAAGCCAGTAAAAACATTAAGAAAATCAAGCTATTTCGATAATTCTTCCAGTTCTCGCATTGGTTCTGTGTGAAATTGATATAACAGTCCTGTTCTTGCTTACCCTGTTTAATGCATCAAGCACATTTTTCTCAGTATCAGCATCAAGATTAGCTGTTATCTCATCTAGCAGAAGCAGTTCAGGCTTTGCTGCTGCAGCCCTTGCAATTGACAATAACTGCCACTGTCCCTGTGAGAAATCTTCTGGCTTGCATATAGTATCATATCCATTGTCAAGTTCCATAATTGCATCATGAATACCTGCTGCCTTAGCTGCTTCAATTACATCTTCATCAGTAATTGATACATCATACAGTGTTATCTGGTCTTTGACAGTTCCTGGAACCATATGAAAAGTCTGCTCAACATATCCATATATTCTCCTCTTTTCACTATCCGGAATAGCCGTAGCCTTCTGACCTGCAATTGATACGCTTCCTTTATCCGGCTCGTAAAGCCCAAGAAGGAGCTTGAATATTGTACTCTTTCCTGTACCTGTTCTTCCCGACAGAGTAACCTGCTCTCCCTCCTTAACAGAAAAACTTAAGTTCTCCACAACATTTTTATCATCATATGCAAATGTTACATTATTGAAATCGACAATCACATCACTGTCAGCTTCCATGGCTGTATTCTCTGCAATGTATGAATCCTTCTTAACTGATAATTCATTCATCTCGAAAAATTCATTTATTCTATGTACTCCGGCTATTGCTGACTGTATAGTCTGAATCTCCATACCAAGGCTCTCAACAGGAGCAAATATCTGTGAAATATAATTAATTACCGCAACTGCTGTACCTGCTGACATGCCAAAAAATGCAAGCACTGTCTGGTTACCTGATGCTGAAAAAAGCATTACCACAGCAACAACAATTGCATTGAGAGTAAGAATTACAGGTGAATATACTGCATCATAGAAATTAGTTTTCTCAACTGCTGCGTAACTTTCACATATATATTCATCGTATCTTTCTGCCATATAATTTTCCTTGCCAAGTGTATGTATTGTTCTTATGTTGTGAAGAGTTTCCGGTACATGTCCTGATGCTCTTCCGACAGCTCTTCTGTTCTCAATCTGTGCTGCCAGCATATTTTTCTGAATAATTCTTGTGAATACGAACAGGAATGGAAGAATAACAAGAAGCACAATGGCAAGCCCCTTATTCTTAAACCATATAACAGCAACTATACTTATTATCTTACAGGCATCAGCAAACATACTGACAATTCCTGATGTAAACAGATTCTCAACTGTATCAGCATCACCAACGAATCTTGAAACAACAGTTCCCGGCTCCTGACTTGTAAGACCGCTTGTTGTAAGACAGCTATACTTATACATCAACGCACTCCTTAATGAATGTGTAATCTTCTGTCCGAATACTGTAAGAAAAGTTTCTCTTGCACTCTCCATAAAACCGGTTACAAGAAGAAATCCGAAATACATAAGAACCATATAAAATGTGGGCATTGTACCTGATGCAACTGTATCAATAATCTTTGCAAGAATAAGTGGTGGAAACAGTGCCATTACAATTGCGCCAACAACAGTAATTGCAATTCCTGCTGTAAGCATCCACTTTTCTTTTATTGTGTTCAATATAACTCTGCCAACACTTTTATTCTTCATCAGATGCGCCTCCCTTCTGTTCATTATAAAGAACCGCATACTGTGGGCATTTATTCATAATCTCATCATGTGTACCGGCTATGGTTTTTCCGTTCTCCATCCATATAACCTTATCCATCTGTGGGAACAGATATAATCTGTGTGAAATAAGAATCACAATACAATCCTTGGTGTATTCTTTAATATTAGCAAATACCTCTCTTTCAGTGTCCTTATCAAGTGCTGAAAATGGATCATCTAATATAACTAACGGCTTCTTATGGCAGAGTGTTCTGGCAAGTGCAAGTCTCTGTGCCTGTCCTCCTGACAGTCTCACACCTGTATTCCCAACATAAGTGTCCTGTCCGTTTTCCATATCATTTACTTCTTTGTCAAAGCACACTGCCTTAAGAAGCTTAGCCACATCCTCATCATCACCCATAAGAATATTGTTTCTAATTGTATCATTAAACAATTCCGGATCATGTCCCAGATATGCTGCAAGTCCTGCCTTTTTCGCATCATCAAGTTCTGATAGTTCATTGCCTGCAATCTTAATGCTCCCCTTATATGGATATTCACATAAAAACACCTTTCCAAGAGTTGACTTGCCACATGCAACAGAACCCGTTACTCCGATTATGTCACCTTTTTCTGCTTCAAATGTTACATTTTCGAATATATCATGGCCTCCCGGATAAGCAAATGTAAGTCCTTTTACTTCAAGTGAGTCACACTTTACACTGTTATCCGCATCTTCATAATTTTCATGCTTCATAAGCGGTTTAATTCTCTTCCATGACACCTGTGCCTTATGTACTGCATTAAACAGCTTTGCTGCATGTGAGGACTTCTTAGAAAGCTTTGCAAAGCATGATACATATGTAGCTAAAATAGCAATATCCCATTCTTCCCAGCCTGTTCCCAGAACATTTCTGCTTCCAAAATATAATATAAATATAACTCCGGCAAGTGCTATAACCTTGTATATCGGAGGAAATGCTGTTCCCCATATATTAGCCCTTACTGCCGACTTTTCATAGGCTGTAAGATTATCTTCATACGCCTGTTTTCTTTCCTGCTCACAGCCATATACACGATATGTAACCGCATTTTCTGCTCTGTCAAGCGTTGCCTCACTAAGCCTTCCTGACTGTACCTTATATTCTGCGCCTGTCTTCTGTACAACAGCTTTCATCTTTTCTGCAATGATATAAGATATCGGCGGGAATATCATACATATAAGTCCAAGTCTCCAGTCATAGAAAAGAAGCATTCCAGCATATGCTGCCAGCGCAACACCCGTATCAAATATCTCAGTTGTGAACTTTCTCATCCCTTCAGCACAATCATCAACATCCAGGATAGCTTTGGTAAGAATGTCTCCAGCTCCTTCTTCCTGTAACTGTGGTCTTCTCTTATGTACAAGGCTGTTATACAAAACCTCTTTCATGTTCTTATTAACATTATTAGCGAATCTTCTTACATAGAATCTCTTGATATACCTTGATATCTGCACTACTGCAATTGCAATCACATAACATATTACAAGAATAAGCATATCTGTAAATGTTGATTTTCCACCAAGTATATTAACAAGACAGCCTGTCATTCTTCCTTCAAACCACGGACCTGCAAGAAGTCCGAGATTGTATATAAGACCAGATATCGTTATTATCAAAAGTATATTCCACTGGGATTTAAAATAATATGACACCCTGTCGGTCATGATATTATTCCTTCCTGTGTTACTCATCTTCATCATCCTCTGTTTATCTTCGTTATCTTTCTTTTAAAGTCAATTACATTAACACATTATTGTGACAGTCCGTTACTAATATATATATTTTTTACATTTTCAAGTGCTTCCTTAAACAGCACATTATTAAACTGTGCATTATCTATATCTTTAACCACCTGTTCTGCTTTCTCATTTTCTCCATTATTCACATACACCCTGTAATCAACAGCTTTTTTATATGCAATGGCAAATGTATAGTAGTCCTGCGTATCTTTATCAATATCTTTGCCTATGCCTGTGTTATATTCTGTCTTTTCAAGAAGCCCTTCATAATTATTTTCTATAAAATCATTATAAAGACTGTCTTCTTCATAGCCTGACATTCTTCCTTTACTCCTGAATACATCACCTGATATATCTGAAACACATGGGATTATAATAATAATCATAATTGCACACAGTACATAAGCCAGAAGTGATATATTAAATTTCTTCTTTTTTCTCATTCAAAGCTCCTCCTTGTAATGAGTGTAAGTATATCTGCCTGTGACATATCAGGAAGTCCGGCTATGTCCTCATCTGTCAGATTGCAGTATGCCTTTAACAGTTCATGTGACTTTTCATATATATCATTTATATACTTAATACTTTCTTTCGATACACTATGATACGATAAATTTAAACGTCTGCTGACAATATCTTCCATATCGGCAACAGCCCTTGAAATCGTATTCATATATTCGTCGCCATAATATGATGAATTATTCCTTTCCATCATACTTATTATACCTTTTCTTATATACACATAATCACCTGCGACATTGTAAAAATCATTCCATGCATATTTATCATCATTATCCTTTATTGAACAATCTCCCACATAATCCATACTATACAGAGTTGCATAGTCTCCTGCTTCTAACAGAAGCTTTAGTTTTGTCTGGATTTCATCACTATGGGAGGAATAATATTTCTGCTGATTTTTTTTTGCTATATCATATCCAATCATTGAATTTTTACCAATAATAGCCAGTGTAAGTGCAGTCATTGTTATAACAAGAGCTGTTATTGGTGCAATATAATTCACAAACCATTTGCTGTTACCAATTACTTTGGAACGTGTGCTGTTAAACTTTTTATTATATTGTTCCATATCATCAATATGCTTCTTAAATTCCACATTTGGTGAGCCGCAATTAGGACAGAACTTCTGATTCATCTGTATAGGTGCACCGCAATTATTACATTTCATCAGTTGTTCCCCCCTTCATTATATTTTTTATAAAATGACTCTTCGTAGCTCTTTCCAAGCTTGTAATCATAATAGCCATTTTGATACAATTCATTAAGCATATCATTAATTTCTTTGTCCGTCGCCTTTGCAACATTTTTAAGATAACTCTGTGCTTCTGCAACCCAGCCGTCCACAGTTTCTTTTTCTTCTGCCGTACAGCCCTCATACCTACGGTAATTATATCCGTTTTTATTATTAATGAAATATATCATGTCAAGTGACTTTTCAAAGCCTGTTCCAAACTGATAATCACTCAGTTTTTCGCCTTTATGAACCATAATATAGATGTCTGCCACCCTTTTATAATAATAACCATAAATATTAATAAAATTGTAATGACTCCACTTTTCCAAAACACTTGAACTGCCCTTATAACTATCTGTCAGTTCTGAAATGCCTGCATAGTCCCGCTTTTCATATAATGAATTAAGTTCACCTATATTGTTATTGTACCAATCTAATGACTGGTGTATCTCTTTCCTGTTATGTGAAGAATTATACATACTCTTATATGAACCATATCCAAACATACTTCCGGCAAGAACTGCTGCCGCTATTGCCGCACATACTATACCTACACTTTTCATTGTACTTTTTATGATGTATTTTCTGGTATTCTTATCCAGCTTCTCCATTCCTTCATTCAGATTGTACAGGTCTTTCATGTACTTCTGTTCAGAATTCTCATACTGCATAGCACCACAATATGGGCATGCAGTCTCGTTATCTCCTATATCTGCTCCACAATTACTACATATCATAGCTATCCCCTTTTATCAGTTATTGTATTATGCAGAGGCTTCTTTATCCTGCATAATTATCTTTTATAATACTCTGCAATTGTACCAACTACAACATCCATCTGTAAAGGCTTCGACAGATGTGCATTCATTCCGGCTTCAACACATTTTCTGGCATCCTCCTCAAATGCATTGGCTGTCATTGCAATTATCGGAATCTCCACAGCATCAGGTCTTTCCATAGCTCTTATAGCTTTGGTCGCTGCAATTCCGTCAAGCTTTGGCATCATAATATCCATAAGAATCACATCATATGTATGTGGTGCACACCTTGTAAATTCCCTGACAGCCTGCTCACCATCACTGACAACAGTAACATTAGCGCCTTCATCCACCAGAAGAGTCTGTGCAATCTCAGCATTAAGTTCATTATCCTCTGCTAACAGAATCTTAATTCCCGAAATATCATTACTGCTCTTTTCCTTATCGACCTTTGTTTCTTCAACTTTGCTTGCAATCTCGAAAGGAATTCTGATTACAAATGTTGAACCTTCCCCTTCCTTGCTTGTGACACTAATTGTTCCATTCATTTTGTCAACCAGACTCTTAACAATAGCCATCCCAAGTCCTGTTCCCTGATAAACACTTCTGGCATCAGTCTTTTCCTGTACAAATGGTTCAAATATATGTTCAAGAAATTCTTCACTCATGCCAATTCCCGTATCAGTAACAGTCCATTCATATGTAACAATTCCATCCTGTGTTCCAATACATTTAAAATATGTTGAAACCATTCCTCCTGCTTTATTATATTTGATGCAGTTAGCGTATATATTTAGAAATAACTGACGTAAATGCAGAGGACTTCCGTATACATATGGATAGATAACTTTTTCTGCCACCTTGTCATACTTAAGATTGACACCTGAATCTGAGGCACGCTGTTCAACTATAGTAATAATATCCTTTGCAAGCTTGTTAAGATCCACAATTTCTCTTGAAAGTTCTATCTGTCCATCCTCTAACTTACTCATCTGGAGAATGTCATTAATAAGTGATAAAAGATGATTAGCAGCTATTAACATTTTCTTTCTGTTAGTATTAATCATATCTGTATCTTCTTTATGGCTCTCATCAATTCTTAACAATCCGATTATACCATTAAGCGGCGTCCTTATATCATGTGTCATTCTTGATAAGAAATCAGTCTTGGCAGCATTAGCCTTTTCCTCTCGGCGTACTGCCTCCTGTAGCTGTTCATTTTTTTCCTGCAGTGTCTTTGCATACTGCTGCTGCATTTCATACTATTCACGCTCATATCCCTGAACCGTTTTCCAGCGCATCATATTAAGCACAAGTACAGCAAACATATAGGCAACAAATGTATACTGCATATTTCTTGGTGTTGTCTTAAAAACATTTCTTTCCGGCATATAAACATACACATAATAATCTCTGCCACGTTCCATAAGACCATAATTATGCGAGCCCCACCTTCTGTTACTATCAGCATGTACTATTTTTCCACTTGCACCGGTCTCCTTTATCTTCTTAATTACATTATATTTGTCAACATCTTCACCAACCATACTGTCATCATTAGACGCTATTATCTGATTTCCCTTTGTAACAACAATCTTTCCATCTTCCCTGTCATCATAACCTGATAATATATGTGTAAATGAAAGATTGTAATTATTAACATACTCTGCCGGTGTGTGGTAATAAACAACAACTATCCCACTTGAATCTGCCATACCACATGCTGCAAGGTCAACATATGAACCATCTTCACAGTCAATTCTTGTTGCGTATGTTTTTTCAGTATTATCAACAACATTAATAAGTGCAGCACTGTCAAGATATTCGTTAAGCTCATCTGCACCATATTCATCTGTATATTCCTGTGCTATAAGATTACCTTTTGAATCCATGATTATAACTGCCGTCAGATAACATTCCTGCATATTCTCTTTGATAAATTCTTCTGTAAATATATCTTTATCTGAAAGACTACGTTCATATGTGATATTATGTTTTATCTGCTGCGCGCTTTCAATTACCCTGAGCAGGCTCTTGGTTTCTGATGCAAGATTAAGTCTTGTAAAGCTGTTGCACTGTTCATTAATATAATGAGCAGTATCTGAAAGTGTTTCCTGTGTAGTTTTTATATCAACATTTACAGCAATAAAAAACACAATCATCATTATAAACAGACCTGCTATAATCTCAATCGGCCATATTCTTTTTCTTTTCTTTCTGGTAATGGTATTATTTTCCATAACTGTCCACCTCCAGATATTTATCAGCATCAGGAATATATCTGCTGATTATCTTCTTCTCTGTACCATCATTTCTCATCTGGTTAAGAATTTCTGTAAGCTGCTTCTCTATCCCACGGTCATCATTTTTGTCAAATGCTACTCCCAGTCCTACTGTCTCTAATGGTTCGTCAAGAATCCTGAACTTAATATTATAATCTTCCATGTACTGGCGTATTGCAGTTTCATGAGCTGCCAGAGCATCTGCATAGCCTTTGCTTAAAAAAGGATATATAAGTTCTCTCTTCTGCAAAGCTATTAATGACCTTATAGCCGGGATACGCTCATCAGTCTTGCTAAGAAATATCTTCTCAGGTCTTGTTGTAGTCTGTACTGCAATTGTCTTTCCTTCTAAATCTTTAAGAGAATATATATCACTTTCCATATCCACAGCAACAACCTGACGGCTGGTCATATAAGGTCCTGCCCATCTGTATTCATTCTCCCTGCCGTCCATGCTAAAGCTTCCCCATGCACAATCAATTGTTCTGTCTGCAAGAAGATTCTTCTTATCCTCCCAGTCAATATATATGAATCTGGCCTTATAGCCCATTCTTTTAAATGCTTCCGTAGCAAGCTCAACATCAATTCCGGTAGCATTGCCATCTGTATCGACATAATTATATGGCGGATAGTTGTCACTTCCAATGACTATTTCCGGCAATCCAGCCTCATTATTGTGACTGTCTGACCATTCTTTTTTCCCACAGCCATAAAAAGAAGCTGCATATATGCTTAGCATACATATTATAATCAAAAAGCTTTTAATCCTACGCACTTACTTTCCATCTCCTACATATTTATAAAATATGTTCTATTATAATACAAAAAGCTGCTGATTACTAATCAAACTGACAGTTTTCGTTCGACATAATTCGACAATTTTTTATGGTCAGTTTTCATCTGTTCATAATCCAAATTATAATAATTAATTGACACATTTACACATATATATTAGTATAATGTTAATAAGAGGGAGTAGTTAGCATCGTATCCGGTGCAATAGTAATCGTCATCACGCTGAACAGCCGGTTATTATTACAATTAACGAGACTTTTATCAATTCATTTTTGATGCGATAAAGGTCTCTTTTTATATTTTATATTATTCCATTCCTTTATCGCAAGAAAGGAGCTTATTATGGAATATTTGTTACTACTCATCGGTTTCGTGCTATTAATAAAAGGCGCGGATTTCTTCGTGGAGGGAAGTTCTTCCCTTGCCAAAATCCTTAAAGTACCAAGCGTTATCATAGGACTTACCACTGTTGCAATGGGAACCAGTGCCCCTGAGGCATCTGTTAGTATTAACGCTGCCCTTTCTGGCAGTAATGACATTGCAATCAGCAATGTTGTTGGTTCTAACATATTTAATGGTCTTGTCGTTGTAGGTATCTGTGCATTTATAGCAGGATTTGCTACTAACCGTGACATTCTCAAGCGTGATATGCCTGTTAATATCATAATAACTGCTATTCTTTGCTTTATGTTTATTGATGGCAGACTTTCAAGAATTGAAGGCATTATTCTCCTTGCCGGAATGGCAGCTTACATCACATGCATGATAATATCAGCACTTAAAAACAGGGAAGAAGCTGAGGATTGTAAAATAATGCCTCTGCCTAAAAGTCTTCTTTATATTGCCGGTGGTCTTATAGCAGTAATATTCGGTGGTAATCTTGTTGTAGATAAAGCCTGTATCATAGCTACCAACTTTGGTGTAAGCCAGAATTTCATAGGTCTTACAATAGTCGCAATCGGAACATCCCTGCCTGAGCTTGTAACTTCTATAGTTGCCACAAGGAAAGGTGACAGCGGACTCGCTCTTGGCAATGCAATCGGCTCTAACATATTTAATATATTATTTATCTTAGGTATGTCTGCTGCGATACAGCCTCTTCACGTTCTTTCCGAATCACTTATTGACTGTATCATACTTCTTGCCAGTGGAATTGTATTATTTTTCTTCGCATATACCAAGAAGACAATGAGCAGATGGGAAGGTGCTGCATGTATTCTTATGTATGTGGGATATACGGCATATCTTTTTGTACGCTAAAGGTATTTTAAATTAATTATGCATAAATAAATGCACCGTAAGTATATCTCTAACATACTTACGGTGCGTTTGTGTTAAATATTATGTTCTTTTCTTCTTTTTGACGCTTCTTTATAAACCTGCTCATCAGTACGCGCTGAAATAACAATTATTTTCATAACCTCATCGACATACTCTATCTTGTATACCACTCTTATTCCTATATCCCTAAACTTAATCTTCATCAAGTTAGTAAGATTAGTATTTTCTTTATTCCCTAATGGCTTTCCATAACCGCCTTGACTTACAGGCAATGGATTCTTACTCACCTTTTTTATCCCCTTAAGAACCTGAATCTGAACGGAATGGTCGAGCCTTTTCATATCCTTCTCTGCTTCCTGTAAAAACTCAATCCCCCATATCATTCGATATCAATATCCTCCGCATTTTCAAGCTCTTTTTCATCTATCCCAAGATTTCTCATAACATAATCCATAGAAACCGTTTCTTTATTGCCATTATCTTCAATACGCTTAGTAGCTTCAATCAGAAGATAATAATCCTCTTCAATCTCCGTTAGTCTTGTATATTCCTCTGGTGACAGAATAACTGCTGATGGCTGATTATTCTTCAAAACAATCAGCTCCTTTTCATCATGAAGTCTGTCAAATATCTTTGAAGCCTGACCTTTATTAAATTGAGAAATTGGAATCAGACATTGTAAAATATTAGTTGCTATTGCCACATTTACCACCTCCATATATTTTCTATATATATAGTATTCTTTTTTTGTAAATATGTCAACAAATTTGTTGTAAAATTAATTGTTATTTCTTCTTTTAACAATCAGCCACACAACCATTAGCACAACTCCTGCAGCACTAACTAAAGCCCCCTGCCACAGATACGGATATCTCATCTTAATAACAGTTGTTCCCTTATTCACATACATAAGATTATTCCTATGTGTTATATCCGATGAAGAGCTGAATATATCGTGATATGCAAGTGTTGTATTAACATTATCATTATTAGATGTAATTGTAATCTCATTGTTTCCGTATTCCACCTTTAAAGGAACTATCTTTCTGTCTGGAAGTTCCTCTGATGATATACCACTCATATTACTAAGCAACTGTCCAACAGATATGTCATCAGTCAGACTATAGAAATATGTAAGATTAAGGCCAGTCATTATAATATTATCGTTATTCACAGTCCCATAAAAATCGAGATTCAATCCATTATCATAAAAAGTTCCCCACACAGTATCAAGTCCATCAAGATACACTGTATTCCATGTAGTATGTCCCTGAGGAAACATATCTGGATATATCGTTCCAATTCTTGTATCCATATCTGGATATCCATTGTGAAATGTTATCAAACTGCATGTTACGCCAAGGAAATTCTGACTATGTGTACGCTTATCCTTTGGTATGCCATCGGCATATATAATCACCTTAACTCCTGCTCTGCTTAGACGCAGTACAAGGTCTTCTGCTGTTTCTTTATCATCATATGTAAAACCATTCAGGAACACCTCTTTATATCCCGCCAGTTCTTCATATGTGTAATCATTAAGATTAGCAGAATCTGCTGTTTCTACCGCAGGGAACTGCATTGATATTGCTGCTGCCCCAGAGCCTATCGCAACTGCCCTGTAACTGCTGATAACTCCCCAGTTGTCAGGTGTTTCAATATGGTAAAGAATGTAATCACTGTTTTTCACTATACATTTATAACCAACTGCATTAGCAGCATTCTCAAAGTCTTGTAAATCCTCATTATACTGTTCAAGCAGAGATAATTTTACAAGCACTGAATCATTTCCAAGTTCAAGACATCTGTCAAACACATATCTGAATCTTCCATTCGCAAGTGCATTATTAATATTAACAATATTATCTATTGTATCAGCTGCTTCTCTTCCTGCTCCGTATGATGATGACACAGGTTTATTATAATCGGATACCAGCCATGCACCTGTCGATTCCAAAGTACTTTCATCTAGAACTGCAAGCCTCTGTTTAGTAACATTTTGTGCCTCTGCAATTAAAGTTTCATTCTGTTTTGATGCAAACCTATCCTGCGGAGATGCATAATTATGCGAACCCGTAATAAGACTTACTGATGGAATAACGTCTGCTACAAGTAATACGCACAATAATATAACCAGCGGTTTCTTTAGTGTATCCCACACAAGAAAGCTTATAAGTATCATGCATATTGCAATAGAAATGAATCGTAACATCCACATATACTGGCTTCCTGGCAAATACCTAAGCACAATATACGAAGCATTTGTTGTAAGAATAAGTATTACAAGTCCAGTTATAAATCCTGTTCTTGACTTCTTATATCCAAATACAATTCCGAATATTGCTATAAACATTACAGCAAAACCAAAATAGAAGCTTGCATTATTATCCAATAATCTCTGTAATGGATTAACAGATTTCCAGATACTCTGAAAAAAATTCATCACATTTTCAGTATTATATAAAGATGACTTTCCAATCCTGAATACACCAATAAGCCATATACCATATATAACAAACGATAACACCATAGATATTATGGCATCGGACAAAACAATTATTCGTTTGTTCTGTATACAGTAAATAATTCCATATATAATCGCAACAGCTACTACCATCACCGCATATCCAGCATGACACATTGCGATTAATAATAAGGATAATGTTATGAGTAAAAGATACCCTGTTTTCTGAGTATTAAAGTACTTATATACTACATATATAAATACCGGCAAAAAAATCATGCCCAGACTTCTTGCCAGATTTCCTTCAACAAACAATGCATACAGATTATTAGGCATAAAGAACCAGAGGAGTCCGATAAATGCTCCCAGATAAGGTCTGTTAAAGCCTCTTCCGATAAATGGCCATACACATGCGCCTAAAAAACACACTCCTCCTATATAAAAAAGATATGCACCAAACTGGCTTCCACCCGCAAGATACTGACAAAACGCCATAACATAAGCAGGAAATGGAGACCAATACCTTAAAATCTCCACGCCGTTATACCATGCAGGATCATATAAAGGATACCAGTTGCCCGATTTAATCGCATTATATACATAATCTCCTCTGTAGACATGATACATAGTATCTAAACCTGAAGGATATATTCCACTTGTCTTTACCAGCCAGACAACAAAACACGCTGTTGCAAAATACACGAATGGCATAAGAAACAGCAGGTAAATTGCTTTATTTTTCTTTTTCAACTTCTTCTCCAATCCGTCTTAACAACATCACTGCTTAACAATATCGTCCAGCACTGCGTCCATAACCTCTGATATTATCTTTTCATCAGCTTTCTTATTCAATATTGAATTACGTTCCTGCTCCTCCATATTTACAATGTAGCTTCTTGTAGGAGTTTCACTAGCCTCAACTCTTGTGAGCATGCCACCTGTCTTATATATAATCTTAAAAAATTCTTCTGCAAAATAATCAGTAACATTCTCAAGTGTAGGCATCATTGAATCAAACGGCTCTGCTTCATTAAGAATCTTATTCTGATACTGTTCAAGGAACTGCGAAATTCCATGTTCAAATATATTGAATTCAACAAATAAATTTCTTGAAAACTTAATATCCAGTGCAAACTCCCATGTATGTGGGTGAGTTTCACCTTTAACCTCATTAATGATAATATAATGTCTCATATTAAGGTAAAATTTCAGTCTGTATTCCCTGTACATATTAACTGCCATAATTCCGCCTCCCTTATATTACCTGTCTATTCTATCTGACTTCATACTTAACTCTTAACTTATCTACATCCGCTTTGCTCTTAATAGTAATTGCATACATTATCTGCATTGAATTTTCCATTAAAAGCTGAAGGCTCTGCTTAGAATGCTTTCTGTTCATTCCAACAAATATAAGAACAATGTCATTATCTTCATATGTGAATCTCAAAACATTTTTATCAAGAATATAATTAGCTCTTGCTATAAACTTTGCACGTTCCTTATTATCAGCACATGCAATATGCATAAATGTTACGGGATAAATATCTCTTGCCACTAATTTATCAAGAAAAGGCATAATTGCCGTATTATCCCAGACATTATTGCGCGTATCATGCAAATCCTTCTCTAAAAGTTTCTTATTCATCTTAGAAACCATACTGTTAAGCTCCGCAACCGTCTTATCAGATTCACTAATCGACTTCTGCATCCGTCTTAGCTTATGTGCAAGCAGCATAGCTGTTATTATAAGCACAAAAAGCAGAATCACCACATAAGTCTCCATCTGAATCTTAATCTGCATATAACTGTTATTATCCATAATTGCATTCCTGCCTGTAAGCAGGCACAGCTTATATGACTGGTTCTTATATTCAAATGTAACACCTGATGCTACATAACTATTCCCATCAATTTCTATGAAATCATGAGTTACTCTGTTATTCTGAAGATTATTAAGAAATTTCGTGGCACTCTCTGACTCATAATATGTAGCTGTGGTAACACCTTTATACCTGTTAGTTTCAAGAACATCTTTTACAAAAAGGATTGACTGATTCTTAGAAAATGTCCAGTATTTATTAGAAGATGAATTCATCGTTCCAAGAATATCATTAATAATCTGTTCATCATCACGATTGCTTTTAAGATTAATCTGGTCTAAAACAAGCTGCACATAAGCGTCCTGCTGTGTTGCACACACCTCAAGGACTCCTTCTTCATACTTATTAATCCTTGTATATGCAAATGCTCCGGCAATAACCGAGAAGCATATTACATAAATAGTTGTGATAACAAGCACATTTTTTGGCTTTTTATTCTTCTTAACACGCTTCTTATTAAGCTTCTTTTCCATGTTCTTCCCTCTGATTATTGTTATTATTATCTTCTACAACATCATAATTAAGTGCATTTCTTACTTTCTTTATTGCATTAACAGGCTTACTGAAATCACTTTTAACCACATCTGCAAATGCCCTGCACTCCTCTGACAGATTCATTGTTTTCCATGAGCTGTCAGTTTCAATACTGTTAATAATTCCTGCAAGTCTTATAAAGAAGACAGCAAAATTAAAAAAAGGCAGAAACAGTATGCACCACCAGTGCCTCATGTAATATCTTCTTATATCCTTATTAATTCTTAGGAAATATGCTACAACAATAAAATACAGATATCCGATAAGCGTATATAAACCAAATATTATTGCTGTAGATAGAATAACCGTTTTCCCAGAATAACCCACAACAATCAGACATATAAGTGCCAGATACCATATAAGTCTCGGAAATGCAAATGTATGGTCATACAAAAGAGTTTTGACACTTATATTAGTAAAAAGATTCTTTACCTTGAAAGACTTGTCCATAAACATCTTGGATACTTCAAGGCTTCCTCTCTGCCATCTCTGTCTCTGTGTATATAATTTATTAACATTTTCAATCGGATCAACAAAAAACAGTGCATCCTCACACACTTCAACCCGTTCTTTCTGAAGATACCTCATCTGAAATGTAATATGTGTATCCTCACAGATAGTATCAGTATTGTACATCCATGATTTCAGAACAGCTGATTTTCTGAAAGCTGAAAATGCACCTGACAATGTATACACGGAGTTAAGCTCTGATGCATAACTTCTTCCCGCAAGAAAAGCCTGTGCATATTCCATAAACTCAAGTTCACGGAGCAGTCTTGATGGTCCTGCTTTGTATTTTTTAATCTGTTCAGGCACTGTAAGAATAGATCCTGTCATACAGTTAATAGCCGTATCATTCTCAAATCTTGTAATCATATTTACAAGTGCATTCTTCTCAAGCATTCCATCACTATCCAGATTGATAATGTACTTTCCATCACTGTTATAAAGTGCCAGATTAAGTGCTCTTGACTTTCCCTGTTCAGAATTCATCCACTGCATCAGAAGTTCTGGAAATTCCTGCTGACACTGTGCATATATATCAAAACTGTTATCTTTTCCTTTATTATTAACCAGAAAAATTCTTATCCTGTCATTCGGATAAGTACTGTCATTAATCGATCTGATACATCCATATAGTGTATCTGCCGAATTATATACTGGTATTATAAGCGTAATCTCTGGATAAACCTCAAGTTCCTTTTTATGGATTTTATTTCTCAGATTCCTTCTTATAAGAAGAAAAACACTTCCTAACGCAGGAACAATTTCCATAATAAACGGTATAATTATCCAGCCGCCCCAGAAAAGAAATGAATTAAGAATTATTTTTACCATATGAGAAGTTTCCTACTTTCATCTTAACAATCTGTGGTTTCGTAAATACATAAAAATACAGATACACACTGAGTACATAGAAGAATATTCTTCCTATAAATGTATGAAATACATAATATGCATTCATGCCTAAAAAATGTACCGCAAGACATATCATTACTATTCTTAAAACATTACATAACATAATGTAACAGAAGCCGCCAATTCCTATCATCAGCTTCTCACTCCAGTTATACACATTAAAGAATATTAGTAATGACAGAAATGCCATGATTTCAATGATTCCCGAACACTCAAAATCAATAAGCAGTGTCATTGACGATGCACCCGTATGTATAAATATAATTCCGTATTTAAAGTATGCTGTAAATGCACCTGTTATATCCCCCACAATACCTGCCATTGCTGCAACACATCTTGCAAGAGGCATTGTAAGCAATGGCTGTACCGTCATCATCATAATTACAAACAGTCCAAGACTTCCCCACATGAAGCTCCATGCATGAAGCTTTGCTCTCTTCGTTACAGAAAGTATATAAAGCCATATTATTATAATTGCAATTACTATAATAGGATTCATTCTGCTTATACCTGTATGCTGCCTTTCTTTTTCTTATATACAACTACTCCACATGTTCCAGCTATACATATGAAAAGTCCAAGCCATGCTCCAGACGATGCACCTGCTGTATTAATCCATTCCTGTCCCAGTCTACCAAACTGTGCACTAATCTGCTTGAAATCACTTACATCACAGCCAAGTTTCTTAGCAACCTTGTCAAGATCAAAATAAAACTCACATTCATCCCTGTTGCTTCCAACTGTAACTATCATCTTTCCATAACATATATCTGCATCATTAAGTTCATTAATATTCTTAGATGTTCCCCATGCACTTGTGTCAAACATATAGAATTCATATGTTCCATCACTAAGTCCGTCACGTTTAGGGTTCCAGTTAATATTTCCCTGTTCGTCAACTGTTACAAATCTTGGATATAGTACCTGATTATAGCTGTCATTAAACTTAAATGTCACTGCCTGTGTAAACTCTCCTCCAGCTTCATTAAGATGCTCCGGCATAACTGTATACACATGTCCAAGGACAGTACTTCCATTACTGAATAATGCTCCCGCAGAATCCACCATATTATGATGTGTTCCGGCTGTAGAATACTGAATAGTTGTGTGTGGATAATATTCCCAGTCACCATACAATCCATCATACCTGATATCGTATATTATCTTATCATCCGAAGATCCATCATCTTTAATATTAGCAGTTCCTGATATAAAAGGCTCGGATCTGTATAATCCAAATGATATTGTCTTGTTATAAGCCGGCAGGGCACTCTTAGGAACTGCTATCTCCCACTGATTACCAACATGCCTGCAGTCAACACCGTCTACACCATTAACATATCCTTTTCTGTCAAGCTGAAAAACAAGTTCGTAACCCAGATCAGTAGTTATCGAATACCTGCCATTACTATGAGTTCCGGCTCCTGAAGCATCACCGCCAGTTCCATCCTTCACATACACATATACATAATCACCGTCAAACATCATAGCTGTCTTAGATATACATTCATTATGTGCATCATTAGGACATACTGCATCATACTTCTTAACAGCATCCCAGTCAGCAAACTCACCATCTATAACAATTCCGTTATACACAGCTTCTGTATCATCTTTTTCAACCTTCTGTCCGTCTAATACTTCAATATCCTTAATATCTACAGTTGTTCCTGCAAATGTAATCTTAAAATCCGAATTAGAAAAAAAATCAAAAGGAATAGCTGTCTCAACCACATAAGGTCCGGCTGTATTACCATGTGCATTATTAACAGTTACAGTCTCCGAATTCTCTATATCCCCATACCATGAATTCTTTGCCTGTGCACTGTCTTTCCATCCAGTAAACTGAATCTTATCTGATATTCCCGTTGTTCCATCAGCATAAGTAATACTCACAGGATTACTTCCCATATAGCTGTAGTCCCATTCAGTCTGAACAGTTCCTTCATACATAAAATAAAGCTTTGAATAATCTGATGAAACCGCTGCTTTCCACAGCTTAACACCAGCAGCATCTGCTGTTCTTGATGTAATATCGTCCCAGTCATCTGTATCAGAATCGACCACAATATTACTTCCCTTAACAACTGGATTTTCCTTCAAAGCAGATACATCAACACTCCCCAAAACATTTGATAGATTAGCAGTATATGTGTTCCTTATCTGTCCTGCATATACTGATACCGGCATTGAAACAAGCAACGCTGTCATACCAGCTAATGCAGTAATTCTCTTATAATTGTGTTTCATGGCAACTTCCTCCCGTCTTTAGCAATTATAATAAATAGCCGCATCCATTTAATCATTATCGTTCAAATGTATTCAAAATTATTCATATCATTAGTATATTAAATCTTCTTATGTACATTTTAATTCATCGGCATATCAGTGTCAATTATTTAACAGGATTTTCACAAATGTATTGAATGTCTGGGGTCGGCTGGCTCGACAGCCTGTCATCTGGTTCGACCGCCTGTCGTCTGGTTCTACGGCCTGTCGTTCCTATAAATTTTATTTTTTTGCTTCTTTTATAGGCATATTTCCTAAAAAAATCACCTAAACTAATAAAAGCAATTCAAAAATACCCATAAAACAACATTTACATGCTATCTTATGGGTATTTCATAATAAAATCCACTTAAAATATCAAAAATCGCTGAAATTCAACCTATAAATCTATCATCAATACGACTACCTATAGGTATCACGTCAAATCCTGCCTTATACAAACAGTTTATTGATGACCATCGGTTAATCTCCGACAGGCAGTTTATCGATGACAAGCGGCTTATCAGCCATGAAGTCCAGCTGACTGACGAATCATATCCTCAACAACAATATCGTATATTTCACCGATAGTACTGCAGTACTCAAGCACCTTCCAAGGCTCATTAGTATGGAAATGAATCTTGATAAGATCCTCATCACCTGCTGCAATCAGGCAGTTTCCTTCAAAATGTTCTGTAATATAATCAGCAATAACATCCTCATCTAAATCTTCATCTCTTCTGTCAATAAGAAGCTGTGTATCATAACGATATGCAAACTGATCATCTTCAACATCTATGCTATGTATATCTGACATAAAACAATCCTCCATAATCTGTCTTTATGTGTGGAAGCCAGCATGTCTAACCCGACTAACCCGGGACATTATCTCACATATGAATCATAACTTCAAGCATCAGAATATTCTTCTGATAAAATTATACAATCCATTATTCCATACACTGACCTCATGCGCTCCCGGTCTTATATAGAAAATGTGGTTAATTCCATGACTTGACATATAATCTGAATAGTTAATAGCAGATTCCTTGCAGTAAGGATCACTGTCGCCCGTTACAATAAGAGTAACCAAAGGCTGCTTCTCTCCATCCTTAACAAATTCAGGCAGAAGAAATCCTCTGTTTCCATAAACTCTTTCTCCATTTCCTGTATCAACCACTCCTCCTACCGGGGCAAATGCACCTACATATCCAAACTCATCAGGATGTGCAAAACACAGGAAAAGCGATTCTCTTCCGCCAAGTGAATATCCTGCTATTGCAGTATTCTCTCTTCCCGTTCTGGTAGAATAATGCTCGTTAATATATGGAATCAATGCATTAATAACATCATACTCACACGCATCATATTTTGCTGTAAGTTCAGAGAAATCATAGTCTGACTCCTGACCACCATCAGCATCTGTGAATACAGTAAAACTCACCATAATCACAGGATTCCTGTTGTAATCATCAACTGCATTCTGTGCAACATACAGAGCGCCAATTCTGTTATATTCAGAATAACTTCCGCTCATTCCATGCAAAAGATACACAACCGGATAACTCTGTGATTCATCATAATCTCTTGGAAGATATACACAAGCCTTACGTTCACTTCCGGTTGTCGGTGAATAATAGCTTATCTCATCAACATTTCCATATGTTACACCCGGTCTTTCATCATTATAATCATCTGGTGTGTCATACTCTGTCGTCACTTCATTAGACACCGTTCTGCTCTTACAGCCTGACAATCCTGTCACTGTAAATGCTGTCACCAGTGCCATTAACACAGCACCTGTCTTGTACATATTTCTTGAAATCATAATCCGGTACCTCTGACAAACCTTCTTACAATCTCCAAGCCGCCAACCGGTGCACAGAATTTCTGATTATGCTTTCTGCACTCTTCATAGACATATTCAAGATTAAACCACTCAACGCCGTCCAATTCTTCCTTCTGCAATGTAAGTTCATCTATATTGACTGGCTTTGTGTATACATAGACAAATGCAATCTCACTGTCCTTAAACATCTTGCCATAAAATTCTTTTTCATACTGGATTACAAATGTATCAACAAACTGCAAATCATCAACAGAAGCCTTAATTCCAAGTTCCTCATGCAGTTCTCTTATAGCAGATTCCTCCGGTTCGTCACCAGCCTGAATATGTCCCGCCGAAGAAGTATCATATCTTCCAGGAAATGAGTCCTTATTCATAGCCCTTTTCTGCAAAAGTACCTCTGCTCCCTCATCAGACTTTCTTACAATCCACACATGCGCCGTTCTATGCCTGATTCCCTCACTATGTGCAGTCTTTCGCTCAACAGTCTCACCTATCGGCTTACCGTTCTCATCAACAATATCAAGTAATTCCATGTTAAATCCATACTCCATCATAATAAAAAAGCCACCAGCTATCGCGAGTTCTACGGGAAAAATAAAGTGATTGAACCTAGACTCCGATAGTACCGCTTTCGCAGCACCCCTCCCAGGACTGGTGGCTTACATATTATATTACTATGTGATTGAAAATTCCATAGGGATAATATCACATTTTAAAAAGTCGCACTAAGCAGGAAGAACAATACATATATTGCAAATGTTTCTCCAACTGTATATAATGCGGTCTTTACCCATACATTAGGTTTCTCCACATGCTGTACAGTTCCAACATTTGCAGTAATCTTTTTCTGATGTTCCTTAATAATCATGATTCCCACAACCGCACCTATAACGCAAGCAATTATGTACAAATAATATGAAAACATCGGTTTTGCCTGAACATAGCCACCATATTCGTCATTCATTGTATTAGTAATAACAAAATACAGACTTATCAACGCAAGTGCAGATGAGCCAAATGCAGCAACTGCCTCCTTTCCCCAACCTTTTCCTTCATTCTTTACCATGCATATGCAAAATGCTGAAATAGGTGCAAGCAGGAATACAATCATTCCTACAGTGCCATTTTCTTCTTCATCTGAGTCATAATAATCATAATAGCTGTCCTGGGTTGTATCTTCCGTTTCAAATGTTAAATCAGCCATACTTACACTTCCAACATTAACCCCTGCACATGACACTGTAAACATAGGAAAAAAGAAGCATGCTGCAGCCACTATTGCAGCAATCTTCATTATAAGTCTGCCCTTAATCTTATGTCCTGCAATATTAAGTGATACATCTTCTTCTACAGGCTGTCCGGCTGATGCCTGAACCGGTTGCTGTGGCATAACGTATTCATAATTATATTTCTGTCCACCTGCATTGGCATAACTGTTATCTGGTTTATTATTGCCAACCGCCTCATTAAAATCAACAACCTTGCTCTCTACTTCCGCCCCGCAATAATTACAGAAACGGACATTATCTTCCAGTTCCTTTCCACATTTTTTACAAAACATAGCTTTGTCCTCCTTCATATATGTTTAAGTTCTTTTGATTACACATATATGGTAACATTTAGGTTGGACACGATATGTCAGTCTCTAAATTTTTGTAATAAAAAATGACGCAGACCTTTGCCCACGCCATCTAATAAATCCGCATATTCTATTTATTATCACACACCTCATCAGTCCAGGTATTATACTTTCCACCGTTGCTTTTCCTGATGTCCTTCTCATTGTAATTATTAAGTTGCTCTTTAAGCAGCTCAATCTGTAATTGTGTCTTCCTGTTAAGCTCGTACAATTCATTAATCTTGTATTTAAAAAAGATCATAATAGTCAGGCTAAACCCAACCCAGTATATAAGAAATAAGGTGGTAAATTTTCTTAACTTATGTTCCCTGTGCTGCCGCCTTTTACGTTCATTTATATAACGCATTTTTCGCTCCGTATCCATCATTCCTCCTCAATTTTTATATAATCATTGTATTAATCCGGACTGACATGCTGTGTCACAGCAAAATATTTATGAATAAATTTACTGTGACAGGCTTTGTCGCTAATCTGATATAACATATTGTCTATAAAACATAGTATAATCAATATAAGGAGGCATCGGATATGGATAATGAATATAAGAATTACAAAGCTGACAGAGTCCTTAAACTGCTGTTTCGGGCTTTAAAGGGTGAGTCTCTCTCGGTAGCCGCACTCGCCGACGAAAGTAATGTGTCAACAAGAAGCATAACAAGAGATATTAACGATTTGAAAGCATTCCTTGCCGACTATCGCGATATCCTTGGCAATGCCGAGTTAAAATACTCTTCTTCAGACCACTGCTACACATTAGAGATGGACAATCTGTTTTCTAATAAAGAGCTTTTTGCCATAGCTAAAGTGCTTATCGGAAGCAGGGCGTTCAGCCATGAAGAACTGCTCACAATAATAGGAAAACTGAAAACACACACAAGCTATTCAGACAAAAAACGCCTTGAACAGCTTATTGCCAAAGAAATGTTTAACTATGAGGAAGTCGGCTCAGACTGCGACAGCGTGATTGATAATGTCTGGAAGCTTTCCAACTACATTCAGGAACAGCGTGCAATCACAATCAGCTATTACAAAATGAACCGTGACAGGGTCAAGCACAGAATCATACCAGTATCAATAATGTTTAGTGAATACTACTTCTATCTGATTGCATACAAATGTGAAGACACATTATCTGATACACCTACATATTTCAGAATCGACAGAATCTGTGATATGACTGTCCACAGGGAAAAGCTTGAACTTCCTAAAAATGTTGAATTTGATGAGGGACTGCTCCGCAAACGAAGCCAGTTCATGTGGCCGGGGCCACTCAGAAAAATCAGATTTGAATTCACCGGACCATCACTCCAGGCTATTCTTGACCGTCTGCCAACCGCCAAAGTAATTGACCGCTACGATAACAAATATCTCATCGAAGCGGAAGTCTACGGCAACGGAATCAAAATATTCCTGTTAAGTCAGGGTTCGTGGGTAAAAGTAATTGCTCCTGATGAATTTGTTAAAGAAATCAAAGATGAGATAGAAAAAATACGATTGCTGTATTAAAAATGTTCTATTAAAAATGCTCCCCGTAAGCTGGTTGGCTTGCGGGGAGGTGTATTAAGATTCTTTATCTTTTATTTCCTCTAACAGACAAATTGGCAGGTTTGTGTGTCTTTCAATGGAATGCATATCCTTTTCTATAAATTGCCATGAATCCTTAAAATCACCCTTCACAGAAAAAGATGATTCACACATATACTCTAAAAAAGCATTCACATTATCCTTGTATTTCTTTGCAAATGCATATGCATCATTTTCTTTTTCTTCGTCAGTACTATTTCGTTTATCATATAACACATGATCAAGATTACATGACATATAATATACTCTGTATGGAATATTCCATATATTTCCACAACCCCTTAAACGATATAAATTATCTGTCTTTTGCTTATTTCTATCAACTACTTTTCCAACATTGTTAGTGTGAATCCCATCATCCTGATAAAACAATTCCATACATGCTAAATCCTCAAGAATTTTATCATCAGAAAGATAAGCTGCATCTGTATCAACAATATGGATAATCTGCTTAAAATCAGTAGCTTTATAGTGATTAGCTGCAGCATAAGCTTTCACTTCATTACCAACCTTCGAAACAATATTTTGCGAATCAACTCCAGTTCGAGTAGTAATATCCCCATGCATAATATGAATATAAACAGATTCTTTATCAAAAACCTGGTTTAAAGATATACCCAACGCTGTATCATCAGATGCTCCTTCTACAATTACAAAAACAATTTTCCTACGAGCCAAAGGCTTCACCTGCCTCTCTAAACGCTAAAGCTATCTCAAAATTATTGGTAGGATTATACACCTGCTCGCTTTGCTCTCCCAACACAATATCCCTATAATAAAAGTCTCTAAGATTATTAGTTCCTTTAACATTAGTTAAACGAATATATCTGTTTTTCTGATTAGTTGTTGTAAATGCAATAAATCCTTTATCAATTGTTTCTAATGGTCTGAGATTGTGAGATGTAAATATCAACTGACCTTTTCCCTTTTCAGAAATAATATTCAGCATTTCGCCAAGGAGATATTCAAACACACCGCTATCTAATTCATCTATTGCAACCGTAACAGACGGATTGTTATAGACTACAATTAACAGCTGTAAGATTGACACAATCTTTTTTATGCCTTCTGATTCATAACAGAACGGAATCTGCTTGTTATTCTTCAAAGATATAAGCTGGGTTTGCTTGGCAATTTTCCCATCTTTAGTCATTGTTGAACCTAAATCTACAACACCAATTCTAAGTCCCGGAACCAACTGTTCCAGAACAATATTCATATTCTTAATTACATTTTCAACAATTCCATAAGTATCCTCTGGAATCAATGCCGGCCCATTTAACGAAAGCAACACACCGCCAACTGCTTCTGAAGTTTCATTTCTGTATTTAAATACCAGCGGAAGCGTATTCAAACTAATCAAACCAATACTCTCCGTATCAATAACAAACAACTCTCTATGTCCAAACATATACAAGCTTTCAATAAGTTTCATATAAAGCTCATTCCTGCAATTCCTGCGATATTGATTTATAAGTTCTCTGGAAAAAATAAAACTTCTTGAAGTAGCTTTTGTAAGTCTCTTCGTAACAAGCAAATCCATATACTTTTCTTTATCGTTGCCAACCAGTTCCTGCATCTTTGCCTTTGGTGTAAAAAGTTCATCTGTACGCGTATCAATCAAAGGTGCTTTACGCATCTTATCATTCTTAGATTTATAAGAAAATGCTAAAACCTCATCAAAAATTTCCACTTTTGTTGCGATTTCATTCGTTGTTTCAGCATTTCCCGCAGCACTTTCATCTATAACTTTTCTAATAGAAAACTGATACCATACATTATAGACAATTTCAGGATATCGAACCACAAACTTATATTCTAATGTAGCATATTCTGTATCTACATTGATATAATCAGCATATTTCTTAGGAACTGCCTTACCGCATAGTGCTAATTTAAGCAAATGAATTGCATCAATCAATGCAGTTTTACCTGAACCATTCTGACCATATAGTCCTAACACACTTGCCTTATAATCCTTTCGCTTGTTTTCAAAATCAAGTGTTCCATGCGTTACATTCTTAAAATTATCTATAGTTATGCTCTCAATTCTCACGATACGACTTGCCATAATTGTATCCTCCTTACAGGCATATATTATCATTAATCCCCTAATAAATCAATACGAATTTGGTTTTTGACATTTTTTATTTCTTATAATCAATTCATCCGTATGTATTGATAGTATAAGCCACAGACTCATATATAATACAGAAATGTGCAGAACTCAGAGAATCGGCTCTGCACATTTATAACTATTAACAAAATCTTATATCAATTTGGGGACTTTGCACAAAACTTGAAACTGTCCCTACTATGTATGATGCATCGACAGCCCATATGACCATTGTGTTTGCCCAATATATGTTACTCACAATACAACAACGCCAAAATGAAAATCAGATGGAGCGTTTACATCACAACGACCTCCAGAAGCAGTATGTTTTCAAAATTTTCTATCTGAATGGTTTAATACTCATTAAAGTCACTGCATTCCGAAAAATGTTGCATTGCACCTTTTTTCGGAGATATTATGGAAATCATAAGAGACAGATATTTAAACAAATTACTAGACCGTAAGGAAAATGGTCTTGTAAAAGTTGTTACTGGAATCAGACGATGTGGAAAATCATATCTTCTATTTCATCTTTACAAAAATAAGCTGCTCTCCATGGGCGTTGAACAGGATCATATTATCGCTATAGCACTTGATGATATTGCAAATATTGAATATAGAGATGCAATAAAACTATATAATTATGTAAAAGATCATATTAAAGATGAGAAAACTTATTATGTCTTTTTGGATGAAATCCAGATGATGAATTGGATATTCTTGTAGACATTGTTGCCTCAGCTACAGGTTCCTTAACCAATCCTAGCAAACTTTCTAACTCGTTTAAAAGCATGAGTCGAAATCGTTGTCTGATAAGACAATTAAGCTATATTTAGATTACTTATCTGACGCATTTCTTATTGAAAAATCTGTTAGATTCGATGTTAAGGGGAAAAAATATATAGACACTCCAGCAAAATATTATTTTGTAGATGTCGGCCTAAGAAATGCCCGCCTGAATTTCAGACAACAGGAAGAAAACCACATTATGGAAAACATCGTCTACACAGAACTTAGGAGCCGTGGTTATCGTATTGATGTAGGTGTTGTGGAAACTTATGAAATGTCAAATTCAGAAAAAAGAGAAAAGAAACTTCTAGAAATAGACTTTATTGCTAACAAGGGCGATAGAAAATATTATATACAATCAGTATTCGAAATGACATCTCCTGAAAAGATAGTGAAGGAAAAAAATCCCTTACCAAGTTAAATGATTCATTCAAAAAAATCATTGTTGTAAAAGACGATATCAAGCCGCGTACAGATGAGCAGGGCATTATATCAGTAGGAATTTTTGATTTCTTACTGAATGTAAATATCCTTGAACAAATATAAGTTTAAATATATATCCAATCCTTCTGCATACAATAAATACGCATGTTGTATTTACGCCAGCTTTTTATATTAAATTGCTGCCTATTAAAAACGCTCTTAGACGTATTAAAGTATTCTAAATTTCTGATGTGAATACTCACATTCTCCTCAAAAGATCGTATCAATAGCATATCTTACATCATATGCTACATACTATTAATCTTTAGCCCCATAAGGATTATATATGCCTTTATTTCTCATATCAATATTTTTCCTTTTTTCAGTATTGTCGACAGTCTCTTTTCATTTAAGCAAATACCAGGAGATACAATTTCACCTCTTTCATTTTTCGCATTAAACCTTGCTACATATAATGATATGTCTTAAATATTAGTAACCGCTAAATAGGTTCTTTCCGATAAAGACGGAATCTTTCTTATTTCACTCAATGAAAAGTATACACCTATCCCGGTCGGAGAAGATGATCGTTTAGATATATTTGGTAAGGTTCTCGGACAACGTAATTCTGCTGATATTACTAAGAATTGTAAATAAGATTGGCACCGATTGCTACAAGTCCTTTTTATTGGACACGCAATCATTCATAATAGATACTAAGAAATGCTAGAATCTGAAAGAAGGAATTTTTATGGCGGTTGTCAACAATATCAAAGAAATCCGTGAGCAGCGAGGCATCTACCAGGATGAACTTGCTGAAGCTACCGGATACTGTACCAAAACCATCGGTCGAATAGAACGAGGGGAAAGTACCCCGTCCGCTGAATTTATGCTGCGGATTTCAAAATACTTTAATATGATGGTGGAAGCTGTCTTCCATGTAGAAGATTGAGCTGGGCACATGACACCCAGCTCTTTTGACGTTTTGTGGCATCGTTTTATATTAATTGATTACACACCAATTGTAGCTTTCCAATTTTTCTTCAAGCTATATGTCCTACAACTTTTCTCATCATACTCGACTGTAATATCATCTCCAGAGACTTTTACAATGTTCATCTTGCTTGAATCATATTTCTTGTCCTCACGAACCACCTTTGCAACGGCAGCATAGATTTCATCAACAAAATCAAGAGTTAAAATACCATCTTCTGCAAGATCATTACTCTGACGCATCTTGCCATAATATTTGGCATAAAACACTACTTCATAACTTGTGTCTGTTACTAAAGCTAATAACTCGACATCGGAAAGACCCTTTGCCTTTATTTTTAATATTTCATCATGAATCTGCTTATTCATAAATTAACCTTCCTTTCTTGGTTCATATGTTTTGTATGATTTCTCCCCTGTAGTTTCATTTCTTATTCCTACACGAACGGATACCAAATTACCATCCTTATCATACTTCTTCAGAACAGAAGTTACAGATACTTCACATCCATCTTCTTCCATATCTGCGATTTCATCATTAAGACTCTCCATATCCTCATCTGATATAGAATCCTCAACATCCTCTAACAAATCCTTTGAGCCTTCAACATTATCTACTTTAAGAACACTCTTTTCCCCTTCAATCACATAAATTCTTTCAATCTTTGTTGGTCTAGAAGAGTCCCCTTCGTAAATCACATTTCCACTGTCTTGAACATCTTTACCTTGTTTTTTAGCCTCGGCAATTTCATTCTCGGATTTTTTATAATCTCCTCTGTTTACTGTATCGCGCATAGGAACAATATTCTCATTTCCAGAAGATCCACCAAGAATTCTAGCCATCAAGTGTCCTCCATCGTCACCTTCTTGTCTATCTTCCCCACCTGATTCAGTCTGTGCGCCTTCATCACGTTCATTTTCAGGGTCGTACTTAGGTTCACCTTTCCACATAGATATTCTGCCCTTATCATCCGTAGTATATGTAACACCATTCTTTTCATATGTGGTATTTGGCATTAATTCTCCGTTTTTCTTATAAATATCTCCATTATCATCGGTTTCATAAACATCGCCATCTATCTCATATTTTGAATTAGGTTCCAAACCATCACTCTCATCCTCAAGATTATCGTAATTCCCAGAATTATCAAGCATTTTAGCAATCGGTTGATCCAAATCTTTCATATCAGAGATTTTTTCCATGGACTTTGACTTTTCGAGTAATTCGCTCTCTAACCCTTTTAGTATCTCACTAAATCCCATATCCATTTAGAACACCCCCTTACTTCTAAGATTTGTTATCCAAGCAGAATATATCTCCTTATAATCATCTGACTTGGTAGCTTCTGCTCTCATTAAGCATTGTGCTGTGGCAATTGCATACTCAGCTGATAAGCCTTTAACCTGGTCATTGACTGCATGCATAATTCTATCTGTTAATACATCAAATTCTGATGAAGTATCAACCATTGGCTTTAGCCAAACATTTCCATTAAGTACACCACTCACAACCTTTGCGAGACTTTCAAAACTATTTTCATTCCAAAGTGATAGTTCTTTTCTTAACTCATATTCATTTACAAGTTTTTTCACTAGAAGTTTGCTCTTTGACGATATCTCCGCAGTTTTTAAATCCTCATAAATTGCTTGTACATCAACATCAACTGGATTTTTTACTCTTGTCTTTAATAAGAGACCCAATAAGTTCTTCTTCAATCTAGCTGTTGATTTATTGAGATGAACCATAGGCTCATAATGATACTGTGATTCTTCTCCTTTATATTTCTGAATCTTACAAAGAACTGGATCAACCCAATCATTTTGGTAAACAACTGCAACACCTTTCGGAAGTTTAGCAATTTCATCTAATTGTTCATCTTTTAATCCAGCAGATTTTCCGGCTAGTCTTCTATCTATCTCATCCGGCAAACGCATGATAATTTTTGTATTTGTATTTCTGATAGCTGAAATATCAACTGCACTTGGTGATTGATCTACAATAACAAATCCCTCACCGTATGTTCTCATTTCTGCAATTGCATTTGAAATCATTTCTACAGATTTTCCTGCAACACTTGGACTTTCAGGATTCTGTTCTGTAGATGTTCTCTTTAAGATATTATGAGCCTCTTCAAGAATAGTCATATGCTTAAATGGAACATTCATACCTTCGGCCGTAGACATTCTATGTTCACTAAGTCTCATAATTAACAGACCCATGATTAATGATTTTGTTTCCAAAGAGCCTATCCTACTCAAATCCACAATGACATTTTTATCAAATAAGCTACTACTATCTATTTCATTTGCTGTGAATATCTGCCCATTCAAGCCATTGGTTAACGACCTAACTCTAGTAACAAGAGAACCCATATAATTGCTTTTTACTTCTTCTGAGTATGCCGAGGCATTTATAACTTCAACCAACTCCTCTTGTAAATCAATAAATGTAGGATACAAGTCCTCATCATAGGCATTTTTAGATGTAGAAAAATCCCATCCACAATCTTCATATGATTTTAGCAAAGCATCCTTTAATACCGCTGGCATAGCAGCATACATAGGCCAACAAACATTAAATATTTCAACCAACCTATCTACATGTTCAAGAACATGGATACCCTTAGAAAACTTAAATGGATTTATTCTCAACAACTCTGAATATTCAGGATTGCTTCCAAATACTCTTACGTCTGGTCTATTGCCAAATACATGTTTATACTCACCTTTTGCAGGCTCAATAACCATGAAATTAGCCCCCATATTATTACACTGCCTAATCAATTCATAGATAGTATTACTCTTTCCAGATCCAGTAGAACCAGTAACAAATGTATGCATTGTCAAACTACTCTTATCCAAAAATACGCTGTTTGGACATGAACTTCCCATATTAAAGACCTTACCTAAGTTCACTCCTGAATGAGCAACATGTCCATCATAATTAACTACTTCTTTTCCAAAATCAGAGTGTTCAATAACAGGCAATCCACACACGGATTTTCTTGGCAATCCCATATGAATAGATAATTCATTTCCACTAACCATTGAACTTGGTGTCACCTCAATACTACCCAAAGTTCCTTCGTATCTAAAAATAGGATGCATAAAGTTTTTAACATACTGACCTACTAATTCTGTTTTTTCTTGCTCATAAGTTCCCCATGAATTTATTGCAGCAATTTCAACACCTGTGTTCTCACCACCCATAATAGCCTTATATGTGGAAGCCGCCATTTCAGATGCATACTGTTCTGATGATAAAAAGTAAGCCGCACACTCGTACATACCTAAACTTTCAAATTCATCCATTCTCTTTAATTGCTTATCGATTCTAACAAGCATATCTTCAATTGACTTATCGTGTGCTGTTAATGTTATCGCATTTGATAAACCTTCAGTAACACTCGTTCCATATGTATATGTATGAGATGTTCCTGTTGTTTTTCCTGTACTCTCGTTGTACGAATGAGAATTATTAACACTATGCGAATCATTCACTGATGTAGAATCTGATACAGTTCCTGAAACCGCTGACCCTAATAATCCCAATCCTCCAGATACCACTCCACCTACTGCTAAACTAATGCCACCTGTTACGGGAGCCAAAGCTGCACCAATCATAGAAGATGCAGCAGCAACGCCCTTTATCACCTTTGAAGTAGTGTTTTCTTTTGATTTTCCGTGAGTAGTTGTTGTTCCTGTAGTATCTGTTGTGCCTTCAGTATCAGATTCTGATATAGTATTTGTTGTACTTTCATTAGTGCTATCGGCTGTAGATTCATTCTTTCCTGTTGAAGAATTCTGACCATAATTAATCTGCATTGTAGCGAATGGAGACAATTGAGTATACACACTCTCATATCCTCTTCTTAATGCGCGCAATTGCTCTTGGTTCGTAGTATTTGCAATGATAATACCAGTATATTTCTGCCCTCTCATAGAAAGCACTAACTTTTCTAATCCTTGCACAAACTCTTCATTCTTATTCAGACTTTCTTCTCTGTTATTTGCTACACACGATACTGAAGATATACTAGAACTCTTAATTCCACCAAGAATCTCTTGTATTTCTTCTACTGTATAGTTTGTAGTCTTTATTCCAGGGAATTGACCTGACATTGCATTTTCTAATGTATTTTTTAATGAACTTGTAGTTCTATCATCATCTAATGAGCGTACACCCATATAGAAATCAGTTCGTACACCATCACTATCAATAATTATAAAAATGGCACTCTTTGTCGCTGCTAACGAATTAAACACACTAGCAAACTTGTATGATGCAAATTCATCTTTTTCATACACCATTTCATTTATCTTGAAAAATAAAACATTGTCATTGATATTACTATCTAATATCCCTTGTTCAAGAGGAACAACTTCTAACTTTACAAGATTAGAAACGTAATTTTTCAAAATCACATCATCAACTACTTGTAACGCCCCCTGATACCCTGAAATCATATTTGCATATTTAGGTACCGGAACAGCCTCTTTTACATTTGCAAGTTCCTTATTATCCATCTGCTATACCCCCTTGTTTCCTCCTGTTGCAAAAAGGATTGCGCCACCAGCTATGGCAACACCTCCTACAATTGCAATAGGTACATTAGAGCCAACAATTCCGCCAATTAATGCCCCAGCTCCAGCCACAGCCACAATACCACCTACAATCTGTTGCCCGGTTAGTCCGTTTTTTGGCGAAGATGAAGTTGCTGTTGTTCTTGATACAGTTTCTTTTGTCTCTTCGACTTTGCTTCCATACAAAAACTCAACAATCCTTTTCAAGGTATTAACTCGTTCCATTGAAAAATTAGTAACAACTGAAACCATCTGCTGGTTCATATAATCTTCATCCCACGTTGCTGAATTACTATTTAAACTTTCTCCATCATGTTCATCATACAAGTTATCCATATTACTTTCTGCATATGAAAGCATTTCATTAAAGGCTTTCATACTAGGGTCAACCAACATGATATCTTTCAACATTATTCTCACACGAGTTTTCTTATTATTTGCAACCGCATCGATAAATTCATTAGTTAGTGCCATTTCCATCATCTCCTTGACTTAATATTCTCACAAGCTCTACTTACTCGCTTTGCCGCCACTTGAAGTGCTTCAATATCATCAAATGTCCAAGTTCGTCCATCATCTGTTTTATTTTCTTTAAGAATTCTATTCATTTTAGTTACCCCATTAAGAATTGCTTTGTAATCCTCATCATTACTACTTTGACTCGCCAGGATTCCACCACCATTTGTATAATTAGGACTAGCTGTCGTTGTAGTTCTTGGTGATGAATATGCCTGGTTAACACGGGAACTAATTCCATATACCCTTTCAATAATTGCCTGACAGTAAACCAAATGCTCCTTTGTAAAATCATTTACCAACTTTGTCAGTTCAAGATTCATCAAATCTGCATTCCATGATTCTTGTGGTTTCATTTCCAATTCTTCGGTTTTCTCCATCCAAAAATTCACACCCATACGCTCTGCATATTGACGCATTTCTGTAAACTGAACAAAACGCTTATCAACTAGAAGACTATCTTTCAGCATTATTCTCACACGCAGCAAATTATTGTTTCTTACTGCTGTCATAAATTCTGGTGTCAATGCCATTTTCTCGCCTCCTAAATATCTAAGATAGAATTTACTCTTGCCTGAATATCCTCTAACCACTCCAACTTCTTCTTTGAATCAGCTAGTCTCTCTTCAGCTGCCTGCTCATCTGTTGCACATGCCTTCAACTCATCTAATTTTGCTTTCAAAACCTTATCTAACTCATCAAATTTTCCTGCAAAATCCTTTTTAATTATCTTTGTCTGCTCCTTAGCATAATCTACGGCAGCCGCACTATTTTCATATAATGTTTCTTCAATTGGTGCAAAGAATTTTTGTGCAAGTCCTGTTCCATCTATGTATTCACGGTCTTCCATAATGTCAACATAGTGTCCCTTTTCCTGGAACCATGTCCAAGGCTTATACCACTTTTTGCTAGTGTTTTCTACCCATTTTTCTCCTGTCTTTACTCTTTCAGTTTTTGATGAAGAAGAAATCATACTATAGGTATTTGTTGGAATTTCACCTAACATCATCTTAAATGGATCTATCTCAACATCATCAATATTAACTTCCTTAACCAATTCTGCTAACTTTTTCTTATAAGTTTCAAGCAATGTACTTGCACTCTTCTGTACACTATTCTGAATTAAGTCCTCTAATCTTACCTGAACCTCTGCTTGCAAGCTATATGCAAATTTTGCAAAACCTCTGCAAACATCCTCAGCCTCTTGTCTAGTCATCTTCTTCTTTGCATCAGATAAGTGTCTTGTAATCTTATTCTGTGCTTCAGCAATTACCGAATTTGCTAAATCAGCAATTTCTTTATCATAATTAGTCTTCTCGATTTGTGCCTTAAACTTCTTTGCTTCTTCTCCACTCTTCAGCTTTGCCTCAATAGAATCGATTCTTTCTACAATTGCCTTTTTCTGCTCTTCATTCTGTGATATCTGCTGTCTAGTTGTTTCAAAAGTATGTGCGCTCTCAATACGAGTAATAAATGTGTCTACAATATTCTTAATCTTTGCAGTTTTAGCGTACTTTCTAACATACATTCGAATAGCCTCCTCAACCGGAACTACACCAGAATGTATTAAAGCTTGTTCATTAACATCACCATTTTTTACGGCGTCTGCTAGACGATTAGCAATATGTCCTCTTACCGATGCTGGCAAAGGAGCATATTTTTCAAAATGCATCTCCTCATTTCTATTAAACTTTCTAACCTTACCTTTTGCCTCATACACATCATCATCGTCATCATCATCACTTTCTGCCAATATAGTTCTGATGTTAAGCGCAGTTAATGCCGATGCCGGATAAATATTCGGATTTTCAATTCCATTATCTGCCAGATAGTCTCTTACCTTTTGAAGAGCTGCATCTATACTATCCTCACCCTTCTTAAAATCATCCAATTTATTAACTACAAAAATGAATCTATCTCTAGACTGTTTTCCACCAACTTTCATACTTTCAGCAACATTACTCAAAAGATTATTATCGTCATCAACAGCTAACTGTGTAGCATTCATTATGTATAAAACAACCGTCTTTGATGATTCTGATAGCATACGATATGTTGCGGCGCTATGTTCTGGATCTCTCGAATTATTCGGACCTGGAGTATCTACTAAAACTAAAGCAACATCCTCAGATGTTACAAACGGAATATTTCCTTCGATTCTAATTTTAGAAACCATTGGATTAGAATTTAATCTCTCCATTATTGAATAGGTTAATTCATCATGTGATTCAATCAAATTGCCATCTTTATCATATACATGAGCATTAAAATGATCTGCATCATTATCCTTGATTTCAGTAATGGTTGCTGTACACGCTTCTTGTTTTGCAGGCATAAGTTTCTGACCTAATAATGAATTTATAAGTGTAGATTTACCTGCACTCATGGTAGCAACAACATTCACTTCAAAATCACTGCTCTTAGCTAATTCAAAAGCTCTAATAACATCTGGCTTTTTCAATTCCTCGAATGGACCTTCTTGAATCATATCAAAAATTTCCTGAATGGCTGTTTCCTTATCTTTAACTTCCTTTGCTGGAATATGACTAACTGTAATATTTATATCCTTGGCTTTTGCTTCCTCTGCCATCGCAACAATATCTTCATAATCAGGAATTGTTCCGTGGAATGTAATATCAAAGTCTCTCGTATTGCATTCCTCAAATAAAATACTTGGCAAATCATCTACCCATTCTTGTAAACGTCTATCACCAAAATTCAATCTACTATTCTTCTTCAGTGGATTGTCATCAATTGAAATTTCCGTAGTAACCTGATATGGATTGTATTTAATAAAAATTTTCTTCATTTTTTCTTTCCTTCCCTAGTAAATTATTTTTTCAAATGAAAGTATTCCTGAATTGCGCAACAATACACCCAGTTCATCATTTTCATCAATTTCTGGTGTTTCAATATCATAGTATCTATGATATTGAAATTCTTCTCTCGACAGTTTTCGTTTTCTAAAGTCTAGATCATCAATTTCATCCTCAGTGAGTTCCTCGCCATTCATACTCATTTTTGCCAAATATGCAGCATATGCCGAAATCGGATATACACGTGGATTTTCATATCCTATTTTTGTAAGATCTTCTACAACTTTTTTTAGAGTAGCCGAAACAGAATCCACATCTTTCTTGAATCTATCTAATTTATTAATTAAAAATACTATCTCTCCATGATAATTTTCTGCAACAAACCGTAAGTGCTTGATATCATCATCGGTTCCAATGTTCTCTCCGTTAAGAAGATAAATCAACAAATCACAATTCTCATCAGAAATCGTAGAATCAGTCAATTCCCTATGCTCTTTATTCTGTGACGAATTAACTCCGGGAGTATCTATAAAGCATACCTTATTACCAATTTCAGACATCGACCTAAATCGAGTTCCCACATAAATCTCTAAACTACTATTATCTACATTGTCATCCATCAAGACTTCTTGTGATGCATTTAATTCCAAATCATAATCTAGTTCATATGAAAATCTGTCTTCGCCGGCCTTATTCATTAAATAATGTATTTTTGCAGTGCAAGTATCATTCTGCGTTTTATTTACTTTCTTTCCTGCTAATGCATTTAACAAAGTTGACTTTCCAGCACTCATATTTGCAGTTATCATTATTCTTTTTTCTGGAAGATGCATGAATTTTCTGTTGTTACATATTATCTCGTATATATTGAATATGGTAGGTGCTTCATTTTTTATGAATGCGTAGTTTTCATCATAAAATGCATCAAACATATTTGATAATTTCTTCGCATTTCTCGGAAATAATCTACACACATCTTCTAATACGCCTTTACCTTTTTTCTTATCATCAAAGGCACAAGAGAAAAGGCAATCAAACAATAGAATGTATCGATATTTCTGAAATCTATACTTTAAAAATCTACTGTTTTTCCCACCAAAGACAATATTGTTTTTTGCATCAATCTCAACTGCAATTACATCTTCATTTGGCATCATACATTGTTTAAACAATGACATCATGCCTTTATTCCATTTATCTTTTTTAGCATTTTTTTCGCATATATATTTAATCAAACTAACATATGCTATCCTGTATTTTTTATCCTTCTCTAAAACAGGATGAAGGTGCAAATACTGCTGCAAATGTAATAGTTCCTTATCCATAAGAATCTCACCCCTATTCAATTATTTTAATCAAGTCTCCTTGACTACGAAGCCACATATCAATGCCTTTTCCAAACACCTCGGCGGTCAATATATACTTTCCATCTTCTTCATCTATTAGTTTTGCTGTAGGCAATCTATCCAGAATAACCTCCAAGCTATCACCGCTGTACGAAAACTTAACTTTTCGTATTTTACCTCCCTACATAAACATAATCTCTTATTTTTATTTATTTCAGATAATATTCAATTTTCATTGTTCATCTTCAGCTGTGCTAAATATAATCACTCAGGATTCCGAGAGATTATTATATAGTTATCTTGCTATAATATTTCTCTCACTCCATCACTTCCACATTCTCCCCCTGACTCCTCAGCCACATATCGATGCCCTTGCCGAACACCTCTGCAGATATAGTGTATACGCCATCTTTTTCTTCCAGAATCTTCGCAGTTGGCAACCTGTCAAGAACTGCTTCCACGCTTGTCCCTTTATACTTGAACTTGACCTTTTGAAGCTTTCCACCATACATGAACTGGATTCTTTTTCTGAATTCGCCTTCTTTAAAACGATTTCCATAAGGAATCTTGAATTGCTTGTCAAGAACCTTATAGCCTGCAATCCTGTCGATTCGGTATATTGTTGGAAATGCATCATCAATCACATCAAAGTCAGCTTTAACATCTTCATCCTCAATAAATGCCGTCAGATAGAAATAATACTCTGAAAACATTATTGCCACTGGCTTTACCCTTCGTTTTACAATTGCTCCGTCTTTAGTCCTTTTGTAATCCATTTCAAGATAACGGTTCTGATGGATTGCCTGCCCGATGTCCCACATCTTATCAACGAACTCTGATTTATGCGTCAGTTCTATGTAATGAAATTCCTCATTCTTAATAAGGTCCTGTACTATTGCCTTTCCTTCTGCCGGTGTGCAGCGGTCAACCAGTATATCAAGAATATGCTCCATCCTTTCTCTGGTAAATGCCCTGCTGTCCAGCAGTATCTTGCATATTGCAAGTATCTCACTATTGGTCAGCCTTGTCCTGTATATCTGACTGAGATAATGTCCGCCCCTTTTCTTATCGTATTCAATTGAATTAATTACCCCGCTCTTTTCAGTCTCCTGTTCAAAAAAATTATTAATTGCACTTATATCACGCTGGATTGACCTGGCAGATACGCCATATCTGGCGGCTTCCACCTCTTTGTCAACCACTTCCCCCTCCATCAGGCGCTGATACAGGCTTAATACCCGACTTACCTTGTCATTGTAGTCATTTGCCATAAGTAGTTCTCCTTTAAGTCGTTTGTAAGATTACACTCATCAATTCACGATTTAATCTGTTAATATTTTAGCACTTTGTCATAATAAATACTAATATAAAATCACTTTTTCTGCATTTTTATACAATATTTTCACAAAAATGTGTTTCAATAATTATACATCATACATATAGTGAAAATATGTTAAAACCTGTAAACATATATATGATATAAAGTACCATTGCTGACATTGCAAACAGATACACCACCGCAAGTATCGGATACCCTATACTTCTTAGCCTTATAAGCCTGTATTCTTCGTAAAATTCTTCATAATTAATATACGGTGCCTTATCCTCATCCGTCATCTTGTTCCATATTTCTTTTGAATTGTATCTGATATTGAACAGAAATGGTCTTTTCAAATACACATAAACTTCACTGCTATCATCTTCAATATTGTTGTCCTGCATAACTGCCTCCTTCGTTTTGTTTATTATTATGATAGCAGACAGGTCGGACATTATATGTCTTAGTGTCATATTTTGTCATAACATTTTTAATTCTTATAATTCGAACCTGAACATATCGTATGATTATTTAACGAAATCTTTTTAAAATGTATTGTCCATGACTAATTTTGTTTTAGTTGTAGATAATTATATCATCAGCCAATCAATATTACAATTATATGTATTGTATTTATCATCTTTATTGTGGGGGATTTCATGAAGGATATTGATTTTGAAAGTATTGGAAAGAAGTTGAAAGAAATACGCTTATCTAAAGGTTTGCCGCAGGACGCTGTTGCCAGTGCCGCTGAGGTCAATACTTCTCATATAAGCAATATTGAAAATAACCGCGTGAAAGTTTCCCTGCCTACACTTATCTATATATGTAATGCACTAGGTGTAACTGTAGATTATGTGTTGTCCGGCGAGTATGCTTCTGACGATTCTGCAATTGACAGAGAAATTATGAAGGAACTTCAGTCTTTTTCAGATGACGAAAAAGAGCGCGTTCTACGAGTTGTCCGCGCCCTTAAGTAATCTCACAGCATAATTAAAACCTGCCATGAAACTTTCTTTCTTAGCTGTCTCAGCAACCGACATGTATTTGTCCCGTTCACATTCATAATCTTCCCACGTTGCAAGTTCCTGAAACTGCTGCAGTTCATGCTCAATCTGCTGCTCAATATGTTCATCCACATTTTTCATAACATCCGTCTCGCTTACAAGCATATTATACAATTCTTCCAGTTCGTTCTGCATAAACATTCCACCTTATGTAATATTCTGCCAGCAGCCACAATTATGACTTCCAGCTCTTTCCATATGATAACAGACAAGTCGGACAGTTATTGTCATGTTAAATTCATTTATAAAAAATCAGGCTTTGGATTTCTCCGCCGCCTGATTACAACTCTATTAATTCAATTCAATTTTATCGCTAAACCCACTAATCAGCCTTTTTCTCTTGCCACCTCAAACTCCTGCTTTATCTGCGCAAGAAGCTCAGGATTAACAAGAACATCGCATATTGAATCAGCCATTATCTTTGCTGCGTATACTATAGCATTATGCGCTGCATCACTCTTTCCTGCCTTAAGGTAGGCTTCTGAATGTGGCTGTGCATCCTTGTCTGTGAATGCAATTCTTATACATGAGCCTGGAACTTCATATAACACATTGCCAAAATCTGTTGAGCCAGTCCTTTCGCGTGGTGGCGCAATCGATGGGGCATTCTCATATGCTGCATTTGCCATAAGCAGATCATTGACCTTATGGCACACAACCTTGCTCTTGAATGGCAGGTCTCTCTGAACCTCATATGTTGTTCCAGTCATAAGCGCAGCACCTTTTAAAATGTTGTAGAATCTCTCTACAACTTCATCAAGGTATTTCGTGCTGTATGAACGGAGTGTATATTCTGCAACAGTAAGGTCCGGAACTACATTTGGAGGACCACCTGCATTACGGATTGTGTAATGCATTCTTGTGTCGTCTTTAACATGCTCTCTTAACATCTCAATTGCATGGAATGATAATAACGCTGCATCAAGTGCGCTGCGTCCTTCTTCAGGACTTATTGCAGCGTGGCTTTTTACTCCGTGGAATGTTACCACAAAATTCTCAAGCGCCATACATTTTTCATCTACTGATGTATTAGGCGAGCCATGCGACATAAATGCAAGGTCAAGTTCTTTCATATAACCTTTATCGAGCATAATTATCTTACCGCCAAGAGTTTCCTCTGCCGGAGTTCCATACACAACAAGCCTGCATGGATAATCCTGAAGGCAGTTCTTTACTGCGATTGCTGCCCCTATTCCGGCAGGTCCCTGAAGATGATGTCCACACGCATGTCCGATTTTTTCAAGAGCATCATATTCAACAAGAATTCCAATCACCGGTCCATCACTTCCATTATCCCATGTTGCCCTGAATGCTGTTTCAAGTCCTGTTCCACGCTCTACCACAAATCCTTCTTTTTCGAGATAACTGCACAGTATATCAGATGTCTCGTACTCTTCCCCGCTTATCTCCGCAAGGTCGAATATCTCATCTGCCATCTGGCATAAATCTTCTTTATAGCTGTCAATAACCGCCCCAAGCTGCTTCTTAATATCGTCTGACATAATATCTGCTCCTAATTAATTCTAATATCCAATCATTAATGCGCCCAGCATAAACAAGCATCCAAGTGCTGTCCATATAAGGAACAGAGGCATCATGAACTTAAGCCATTTGCTATAAGGAATCTTTGATACAGCAAGATATCCCATAAGTGATGATGACATTGGAAGTACTGAGTTAGAGAATCCGTCTCCTAACTGGAACGCAAGTACTGATGTCTGTCTTGATATTCCTACAAGGTCTGAAACCGGCACCATAAGTGGCATTGTAACTGCTGCCTGACCTGTTCCTGACACGATTACGCAGTTAATAAGTGACTGACATAAGAACATGCCGACAGCCTTAATTGAATCTGGCATAACATTTACAATATTAACAATTCCGTACACGATAGTATCAAGAATATTGGCATCACTTAATATTACCTCAACTGTACGGGCAATTCCGATTATAAGACATCCAACTATGATGCCCTTTGCGCCTTCTCCGAATTCCCTTGCAATTCTGCTAGGACCGTAACCGCTGATAAATCCGCATATTACACCCATAAATATGAACAGACCTGACATTTCCTCAAAGTACCAGCCCTTCTTTGAAAGACCATATATAAGTATACCAAAGCCGAGTGCCATAACAACAAGAACTGCAATCTGTCTTACCGTAATTGTATCTGTTGCATTGTCAAATGTGTACTCCCGGTCTTCAGGAATCCCATATATTACGCTTTTTTCAGGATGTGCTGCAACCTTTCTTGCATAGCAGATTATGTATGCACTTGTAGCAGCAAGAAGCACAACAAGAATAAATACTCTGTAAGCCATTCCTGAGAACAACTGCAATTCTGCTATATCCTGCGCAACTCCTACATTGAACGGATTAAGTAATCCTGCTGTGAATCCAACCGCTGCACCGAGTGCAATCATTGCTGTTCCTGTAACTTTATCAAGCCCTAAGAATAGCGCAAGTGTAATTCCGATAGGAACGAATATCATAACCTCTGATGACATTCCCATTGTGAATCCAAATATAGAAAATAATGTCAAAAATACAGGAATTACAACATATTTGTGCTTAGAAAATGTCTTAGATAACTTCTTGCATAACGCTGTAAGTGCACCTGTTGATGTAATTACCTGAAAAGCTCCGCCGATTATCAGCATAAATGTAATTGTTGACGCAGATTTCACAATTCCGGTATAGATTGCTGAAGGAATCTTTAACGGATTAAGCGGACTTGATGCTATTCTGTGATAACTTCCAGCTTCAACTAAAGTCTTGCCTGTTGCTGCATCTTTAAATCTTGTAAACTCGCCTGCCGGCACAATATATGTTGCCGCTGCAGCAATAAGAATAATTACCACAAGTATTACAAATGTATGTGGCGTTTTCCATTTTTTCTTTGCTTTTGTTTCCATGAAATTTTCTCCCATAACAAATTTATATTTTTATACATTTTAATATAAATCATACTAAAAATAAAATTGTATGTTTTTATCGAAAGTATAAATCTAATTTATAGTTTCGATTGATTGATACATTTTAATTATGTATAATTATTACATTATTATTGAAACATGCACTATTTTAGAAAGGGAATTCATATGATTACTGAAAAAGACATGCAATATGTTCTTACAATTGCTAATTACGGAAATCTTACCAAGGCCGCCAATGCTCTGTTCTTGTCGCAGCCGGCTTTGAGCATACATCTTAAACAGCTTGAAACTTCACTTGGCATACAGCTTTTTGAAAGGAAAGGCCGCCGCATGATTCTTACATATGCAGGCGAGGAATTCGTGAAATCTGCCAGAGATATTACTATGAAATGCTTTGAACTTGAGGACCGCATGATTGATATTGGCAAAAATGTAGCTGTTAAACTCCGCATTGGTTACATGGTACGTCAGGTTGAGTCTCTCTTTCCTTCTGTTATGACTGCATTTAACAGACTGTATCCACAGTCAGTTGTATATGCCATTGACGGACATCTCTCAGACCATGAAGAGCAGCTTCTTGCCGGTGACCTTGATATGTTCTTTGGATATAACAGCGTGAGCAACACCAGACTTTCCTATGAAACCATATATGAAGACTGTCTTGTTGCCATTCTTCCCAAAAGCCACCCTGCTGTATCTTTCGCAGAGTCTAAAGAATCATGCATCTATCCATGGCTTGATCTTGCGCATGTAAGAAAAGAAAGATTCATCCTGCAGCACAGCAACCAGAGTATAAGACAGCTTGAAGAAGACGCCCTTTTCTATGCTGATGTCCTGCCAGAGCTTACCTATAAGATAAGCAGTATTGACGCAGGAATCCGACTTGCTGAACAGGGATATGGAATTGCATTTACACTAAACAGTTATCTTACTTCAATGAAGCTTTCACCTGATTCAATTGTATTACAGGTTGGCGACCCAGACATGCGTATACCATTCTCCGCCGCCTTCCGCAAGGAAGATGAAAACCGGAAAGAACTGAAAGAATGGATACGGCTGACTAAAGAGCTTGTTTCCAGGCAATAAAATAACCGGCTGATACTGCATTTAGCTGTACCAGCCGGTATCTTAATATTATTCAATTATAATACTTCTACAAGCTCAATCCTGAAATTCAGTTCTTTTCCTGCCATCTCATGATTAGCGTCAAATGTAATCTCAGTATCAGTTAAAGCAGCAACCCTAGCTGGAAATGGCTGTCCATACATATTCTGAAGATATACTTTATCATCAACTTTAAGTTCTTCTGCACCAGGAAGCTCACTTATAGGCAGTGTTATGAAAGCTCTTGGATCGGCTTCTCCATACGCCTCCTCTGGCATAAGATGAACATCAATAACGTCTCCAACATTCATTGTTGCAACAGCCTTGTCAAAGCCCTGAATCATCATTCCTGCTCCACAAGTAAATTCAAGCGGTTCACCTCTGTCGTAAGAAGAATCAAACTGTGTTCCATCATTAAGAGTTCCTTTATAATGAACCTTTACCTTCTTTCCCACATTTGGTCCTTCAAATGATGGTGTAAATGTACCACAGCCACCGCCGCAGCCGCCACAACCACTACCACAGTCTGATTCACCTTCATCACTTCCACAATGTCCGCAGCCTGACTCTTCATCTTCATGGCTTCCACAGTGTCCGCAGCCATGACCTTCTTCATGATCGTGATGATGGTCGCAATTAACTCCTGCTGATGTTAAATCACCATTAAGATATGCCTCAACTGCTGCATCTGCTTCTCCATCTGCTCCTGAATATACATCAATTCCAGCTTCTGAAAGTGCTGTGACTGCACCGTTACCAATTCCGCCACATATAAGAACATCTACACCTTTATCCTTAAGAACAGCTGCCAATGCGCTATGACCAGCTCCATCAGTGCCAATTACCTCTGCACGGACAATATTCTTTCCTTCTGCCTCATAAATCTTAAAGCTCTCAGAATGTCCGAAATGCTGAAAAATCTGACCATTCTCGTATGTTACTGCTATTTTCATCAATAATCCTCCTGATTAATAATTATTCTCATACAACGTATGAAAAATCATTTCAAAATCTTAAACAACTAAAACTCAATATTCACCGAACCATTTGCATATTTCATATAATCAAAAAGCTTAGACGCCGTAAGAAGTTCAAGCGGATCTCTTTCTATATCATCTTCCTCAAATATCTTTGCCACTTCCTGTATTTCCGGATTGGAAAGAGAATTCATATATTCTCTCAGTTCAACTATCGGCATATTAAAAAGTTCTTCTTTGCTCTTCATAAATTAAAATCTACCTCCAATATCTATTCCGAACGGCCTGTAAATATTACCTTGCCGCTATTCCACAATTCTGCTGTTCTTTTAGCTGCATCAAGCCTGTCTTCATCATTTTCGAAACTAAATGATGCTGACTGGCAACCGCAATCCATACACATCACATAATAAGAGTGATTTTCCTCTTCTAATATAGAAGGTCCAAAACATCTTGGACAATCCTGCAGATCAATCATTTCATAAATTTCCATGCTGCAACTCCTTGTAATAATAATCTGATTATCATTTAATTTTACATTCTATTAGGGATAGAAATCAAGTGGAAATCATTATATATCTTACATATTTACATATATTTTATGAATTATACACCTTCAGCAGATTCATTAAATCATTAATCTCATCCGCAATCTGCTTTCCGTTATCAGTATCCTTTACAAACACCCGCTGCTTTTCCACATAAACAACCTGTGATTCAGACTCAATGTCCCTATTACTATTAATTGCCATATTAATACTCATAAACGGATGATGTTCTTTAATCTTCATTCCATGCGAATTATAAATAAGTGTATAACCAGCTATTCCTGTGGCAGCATGATATCCTTCGCAGAAACCGCCATCTATAACAATAAGTTTTCCACCAGCCCTTACAGGGTGCTGCCCCTCTTTTGTCCTGACAGGAGTATGTCCATTAATAATGTGTGCATTCTCATTATAAAGATTAAACTCCCTTAAAATCATTTTACAGATTCTTTCATTTTCATACTGAACATAGTATGGATTCTTATCCTCTTCGATTGCCTTCTTATAGTCAGCATTTCTATCCTTGTCGAGGAACGTTCGTTCAAATGTTTTGATACACCTTCCAGTCACTGGTGATAATATATTACTCCACAGAAACCACATAAAATCAACTGCATCTGAATCACCGGTTCTTGCCTGCCTTACCATTGACTCGCAATAATCAAGATACTCTCGACCTGAATACGACTTGCAATCCACAACAATTCCATCAAACACCCCTTGTTCATCAAGTGGCACGCAGCCGTGGAACAGAAGATTTCCATTATGAATCTTATAAATGCTACCTTTGTCATATAGAAAATTGATATGTCTCTCAAGTGCCATACTGTTAATGAAATCTGCCCTGAATCTTCCCATCAGAAACATTTCTTCCATAGTAAGCTCATAAGGATTATTCATGTCAACAGTTGGAAATTCATTAGTATTAAGAAAATAATCCTTATCCCCTATTCTTACTGTTCCTTTATCCAGATTCATCTTATCCAGCAGAAGTCTTCCTTCCATTCTGTATTCCGGGTGTCTCTTAATAAGCTGCCCTTCAAGCTTGAATAAAATCACAGAAATAGCTTTATAGACTGCGTCATCAACATTTTTATCTGAATATGTATTAACTGCGAACTGTAGAAGAAACCTTAGGCTTATTCCATAACCATTCTCAAGAATTGACATAGTTTTGTACTTAATATTATTCCTGACCACAAGTGCCATACACACTGGATTGCCGCAAAAAGCTCCCATCCACAATATGTCATGATTTCCCCACTGGATATCAACGCTGTGATGTTCCATCAGAAGATCTAATATCTTATCTGCATGTGCTCCTCTGTCATATATGTCCCCAAGTATATGAAGATGGTCCACAGCCAGTCTTTTAATCAAATCAGTAAGAGCAACAAGAAATTCATCACCATTATGAAGGCTCAGAATTGTTTCCATAATCTGTCTGTGGTACACACTCCTATTGTCATCTTCATCCTTCTGCGCATGAATAAGTTCATCAATGATATATGCAAAATCCACAGGCATTGCTTTTCGCACCTTGGATCTTGTGTACTTAGAAGACAGAAGCTTTGCAATCTGAATCAGCTGGTTAAGTACATTTCTGTACCATTCATCATTCACCTTATTCTCATCCATAAGTATAGAAAGCTTCTCTCTAGGATAATATATCAGAGTGCACAGTTCCTGCTGCTCATATACAGTAAGTTCATCTCCATACAGCATCGCTACTTTCTCTCTAATTACTCCCGAACAATTATTAATTATATGGTAAAATGCATCATATTCCCCATGAAGGTCACTCATAAAATGCTCTGTTCCCTTTGGCAGATTCATAATTGCATTCAGGTTAATAAGTTCGCGGTAAACTGACTGTTTTGTAGGATATTTTTCCTTTAATAACTTTAGATATTTATCGTATTCCTTCATGGGTTCTCCTTTTATCGTGTATTTGCGGCTTAAATTTCAGATTTCAAACTTTTTGATTTCATACGATTATTATAGGAGATTCATGTATAAAACACAATAATAACTACGTCCGAGACAATGTCCCATATTTTTCTTTATATCTCATACTCTCTATTCAATTCATAGGTTTGGTAAAATTAACAAAAGGAATATTATATGTTCCATATTTTGAAGCTGATGTTACTTGTGCCACAATCGGTCTTAAATAAGATAATAACAATGATGGAGCATTCTGATTCAACAATTTATCAATCATATTATCATCTAATTCATCATTCCATCTAAAGTTAGCCCCTTCTATAGCTTTTATGTAAAATGGAATATCATCATTTTTTTCTCCTATTTCAACATCCAACTCAACTATTGCTTCATTTAAATTTTCTTTCTTGGCAACTTTAACAGACATATTCATTCTAATCTGTATTTTAGTATCTTTTTCTCCATTAAAATTCTTATTAATCCAAAATTCCAAACCTGATAATGCCGGATTGGTAAACTGAAATGCACTTTCCATACTATACTCCTCTATGCTGCATATGATAAATAACCACTATCTTCTGGCTTTCCATAACAATCATTATTACTAACAACCCATGTTAAACCATTATTCTGCTCCTCATTATTATAAAAAACAGTATCAACATTTACATCAATAGTAACTTCTATATTAAATTTCTTTTCTTCTTTGCCAATTTTGTCCAAAAAATCCAAATCTAAATCCGCAATATCAGCCACAAACCCATTATTTGTATCTGTAATATGAATATTTTTTTCAATAGATGCAAGTATTTGAGAATTTGAATGTAAAGAATCCATTGATGGTCTAAATAAATTATTAGCAAAATTAATTGAATCCTCTCCTGATAATATAATTGTGTCAACAACTTCACTAGCCATATAAACAATCTCCTTTAATCATATTTTACTATCTAAATATTCTTTCAATTGATTCATGTGATTCATACAGTCAAAGTACATAGCTTCTGTCGTTCCATCCTGTCCTGCAGTATTATGAATCATCTTATTAAAACCAATTTCACTATACCAGCCTATTAAATCCAGCTCAGCATCAATGGTTATTACCCTTATAGGCCAAAAAATCGAAAGTTGCCTAACTTTTTCTATTATTGTATGTAAGACTGCTGTTCCTATCCCATTCTTTTGATATTTTTCATCTATAGCTATAAATCTAATATGTACAGCAGACAATTTACTATTATTTATCTCTGTACTATAATCGGATATTTCTTCTGGAAAATCTTCAAGTTTAATTTCCCTAAACATAATTTGATAATAGC